>Ga0247736_10000037_pt1 | contig 102039 bp, 96 predicted proteins | sample UWRJL193509B2_FD_180935 | JGI IMG/M metagenome (GOLD analysis project Ga0247736, IMG submission 180935) | Plant litter microbial communities from Arlington Agricultural Research Station in Wisconsin, United States - UWRJ-L193-509B-2 | ecosystem: Environmental > Terrestrial > Plant litter >...
CTAAATTATAAATTAAGATGGCGGAAATCAAACCTGCTGAAATTTCAGCAATATTAAGAAAGCAAGTAGAAGGTTTTGAATCTGGTGCTACGCTAGAAGAAGTAGGAACAGTACTTCAAGTTGGAGACGGTATTGCTCGTATTTACGGGCTATCGAATGTACAATATGGTGAGTTAGTTGAATTTGACAACGGACTTGAAGCTATTGTATTGAACCTTGAAGAAGACAATGTTGGTGTGGTACTTTTAGGACCATCAACTGGAATCAAAGAAGGATCAACAGCAAAAAGAACACAACGTATCGCTTCTCTTAAAGTAGGTGAGCAAATGGTAGGACGTGTAGTAAACACTCTTGGTTTTCCAATTGATGGAAAAGGACCAATTGGTGGAGACTTATACGAAATGCCTTTAGAAAGAAAAGCTCCTGGAGTTATCTTCCGTCAGCCAGTTACTGAGCCATTACAAACAGGAGTAAAAGCAGTAGATGCTATGATCCCGGTTGGTCGTGGACAACGTGAGCTTGTTATTGGTGACCGTCAAACAGGTAAATCAACTGTTTGTATCGATACAATCTTAAATCAAAAAGAATTTTACGATGCAGGAAAACCTGTATTCTGTATATATGTTGCAATTGGGCAAAAAGCTTCAACTGTAGCAGGAATCGCTAAAATGTTAGAAGAAAAAGGTGCAATGGCTTATACAGTTATTGTTGCAGCTAATGCTTCTGATCCGGCTCCAATGCAAGTTTATGCTCCTTTCGCAGGTGCTGCAATTGGAGAATACTTTAGAGATTCAGGTCGTCCTGCACTTATTGTGTATGATGATTTATCTAAACAAGCTGTTGCTTACCGTGAGGTTTCTCTTTTATTAAGAAGACCACCGGGACGTGAGGCATATCCTGGAGACGTTTTCTACTTACACTCTCGTTTATTAGAGCGTGCTTGTAAAGTAATTGCTGATGACGGAATTGCTAAAAACATGAACGATTTACCAGATTCTATCAAGTCTATCGTAAAAGGGGGTGGTTCTTTAACTGCATTGCCAATTATCGAAACTCAGGCTGGTGACGTTTCTGCATATATCCCAACAAACGTAATTTCGATTACAGATGGTCAGATTTTCCTTGATGGAGATTTGTTTAACTCTGGAGTTCGTCCTGCAATCAACGTAGGTATCTCTGTATCTCGTGTTGGAGGTAATGCTCAGATTAAATCAATGAAAAAAGTTTCAGGAACTTTAAAATTAGATCAGGCTCAATTCCGTGAATTAGAAGCTTTCGCTAAATTTGGTTCTGACTTGGATTCTGTTACATTAAACGTAATTGAAAAAGGAAAAAGAAACGTTGAGATCTTGAAACAAGGTTTGAATGATCCTTATCCTGTTGAAAATCAAGTTGCAATTATTTACGCTGGTTCTAAAAACTTATTAAGAAACGTTCCTGTAAATAAAGTAAAAGAATTTGAAGCTGATTTTATTGCTTACTTAAACAGCAAACATAAAGATACGCTTAACGCGTTGAAAGCTGGAAAATTAGATGACAACATTACTGATGTTATCGAAAAAGCAGCAAAAGAAATTTCAGCAAAATATAACTAATTAGATAATTAGTCAATTAGATAATTAGAATGCCTCAGGTTTTCTAATTATCTAATTCTCAAATTGTCACATTTTCTAATTCGCAAATGGCAAATTTAAAGGAAATCCGTAATAGAATTACTTCCGTTTCATCGACGATGCAAATTACATCGGCTATGAAAATGGTTTCTGCTGCAAAGCTTAAGAAAGCACAAGATGCAATCACTGCAATGCGCCCTTATGCCGAGAAATTAACGGAGTTGTTGCAAAACCTTTCTGCTACACTTGATGGTGAAGTTGGAGGAGATTATACAACTCAACGTGAGGTAAAAAAAGTATTGCTTGTTGCTATAACTTCAAACAGAGGTTTATGTGGAGCATTCAATTCAAACGTAATTAAAGAGATTAAAAACCGTACTGAATTTTACGCAGGTAAACAAGTTGACGTTTTTGCTATTGGTAAAAAAGGAAATGACGTTTTAAGTAAAACTCATAAAGTTCACGGTCATCACAATGCAATTTTCGATCATTTAACTTTTGAAAATGTTGCCGGAATTGCTGATAATCTTACTGAAAAATTCTTATCAGGAGAATACGACAGAATTGAATTAATCTACAATCAGTTTAAAAATGCTGCGACTCAAATTGTTCAGACTGAACAGTTTTTGCCTTTAGCTCCAATTAAATCTGATGTACCGGTTACAACTGGAGATTATATTTTTGAACCTTCAAAAGAAGAAATTGTTTTGACTTTGATTCCAAAATCATTGAAAACACAATTATACAAAGGTATTCGTGATTCATTCGCTTCAGAACACGGAGCGCGTATGACAGCAATGCACAAAGCAACTGACAACGCAACTGAATTGAGAAACCAATTGAAATTGACTTACAATAAAGCGCGTCAGGCTGCTATTACTAATGAAATCCTTGAGATCGTTGGTGGTGCAGAAGCATTGAACGGATAATTTATTTAAGAATATAAAAAAGGAGCCGACAAGTAATTGTCGGCTCTTTTTTTTGCTCTTAATTGTTTGAGTAGAAATTATCAATGATGTTCACCTAAAATCTAAGAAAGAAAAAACTTATAATAAAGACGGATTATAGTAAAGTCAGGTTTTTATTAAGTACTTTTGATTTTCATTTTTTAAAATTAGGATAAAAAAATAAAGTCATTTTTTTAAAATTTAAATTTGAATAAATTACCTGATATTAAAATGGTTATCTATTCAATTGTAAAAAAGTATATATTTATACTTTGAAAGTTCGTAACTTTTTAACACTTTCTGCGTATAACATTTAACAACCAAAAAGTTATTAAAAACAGATCAACTAAAAACAATGGCAAAAGAAAGTTTTAATTGGAAGAGTCTTTTCATTAATGAGGAGGCTAATAATTCAGAGGCCGAAATTAAAAATCAACCACCGGCACCGGTTTTACCAACCCATGACACTAAATTTCCGAATCAAGCTACAGAATCGTTTCCGGCAAATTCGCTGACAAATCCTTTTTTAAACGAAATATTTGAGGTTTACAACAAGGGGTTTGAGTCATTGAATGAGGATGGTTTTGATTTTTTTGAACTTTATAAGTCAGTTGTAGCAGTTGGGCCAACAAATCCGCAAAGTTATCAGATGGCTTTTACAATGGGTAAATCAATAAAATCTGATTTAACAAAAGAGTTTCTTTTACAAAAAGGCAGTTTTTATATTGCAGAAATTGAAAAAGTGTATACGAAATATGATACAATTGGTAAGACTAAAAAAGCTGATCTCGACAATACTATAACAAAAGAAAAATACAATTTATCTAAAAGCATTTCTGATCTGGAAGCGAAAATTATTGAACTTCAAAAAGAACTGGAATCTAAAAAAATTGATCTTCAGAAAATTGATCCGGTTAATATGGAACAGCTTTCAGAAATTCAATTAAAAATGGATGCTAACAATTTAGCAAAACAAAAAATCTTAACATCAATCAATACTGTAATAACAGGAATCAATCAATATTTGTAATAATGGATAAATTTGAACAAGAAAGAAGCACTCTTTTAACACTGCCAATTTTAAAACATTTTGACGAGTCTAAAGGAGAAATTGCTTTAAAGTCGGGTGCGCTTAAAAAAGGAGAAAAGTCATTATTTTTGGCTTTGGCATTAGGTTTACTGGGAGTTGGAGGTTATTTAATCTGGACTTACATTATCCCGCCATTATTTACAATGCTGGGTCAGGCAATAGCACTTTCTGCTACGGGAGTATTTTTGGTTTTTTTAGTAATGATGGCTCCGGTTATAATGAAGGCGCTTCGTTTTGCAACAAAAAACATTCATAAAGCATTGATTCAAAGCAATCCTTTTAATGAATTAGAAGAGCAAAAACAAAAAATGATCAAAAACCGTGAAGTTTTTAAGAATACTAAAGCAAAGCTGAAAGGTCTTAAAAATGAAATGGAAATTGAAGCAAATAAATCTGAAAAAGAAGCAAAAGCCTTTCAGGAAGATGTTTTGAGTTTACAGCGCCAATCCGAAAAATTGAAATCGGCTATGGACGAAATGGTAAAACAAAACGGAGTTGCAGCAAAAGACACAGATGAGTATGTAGCGCTGCAAAGTGAACTGGCAAGAAAATTAAGTGACTCTCAAAGAGTTTCTACCCAATATGAACAAAGTAAAAGTTTCATTCAAAAATATGGTGTTCGTGCCAATGTTTTAGGAAAAATGGATCGTAAACTTACTTTGGCAGGAACAGCTATTGATATTAAAATTGCTGATTTTGATGTTACGGTTAAGATGCTTCAAAAAGAATATGAATTTGCTAAAAATGCTAAAGAAGCAACTGAAAGTGCTAAAAGTGCAATGCTCTTTACAAAAGACTGGGAATTAGAATATGCTTTAGAAGTAGTAACTTCTACTATTGCGCAGGATATCGCCAGAACTTCAGAAAACTTAATTGATATTGATGCTTTAACATCTAAATATTCTGTAGATAATGATGAGCTTTATTCAAGATTAGATTCATTAGCAGATGAAATAAAAACAGGAGACAATACAATTCCGGATTCAACAAAATATACAAGTCCAAATTATAAAATGACCAAAGAAGATAAATTATCTGGTGGTGGATTTGGAGATATTTTTTAAAACAATAAATTTAATTTTTAAATAAAAATGGGAAAAATTTTAAGAACAGAAAAGTTAACTACGTTTTCTGAATTATTAATCGTTATTGCTGGTATTGCTGTAATTTTAGGAGGAGTTTATTACTTGTCTCCGGGAATTAAAACGGCTGTTTCAAAACAATTAAACGGAATAGAGCTGAACCAAACGGATGTTAATAATGTTACCAATGCCGCAAAAATTCCACTTCCATCAACTGAATTATCTTCAGAAGTTGCAGACAAACCTTTAGTAAGAATTGGTGCTTATGCATGGAACGCTCAGTCTGGAATTATTGTTTCTAATGGTGGTCCTAAAACAACAAAAGGATCATTGATGGAAAAAAATGGAGTTAATCTTGAAATTATCCGTCAGGACTGGCTTTCAGAATTGCGTAATATGCAAATGAAATTTATCGAAGAATTTGATAAAGGAGAAGCTTTTCCATCTTCAGAAAAAAGTGTTTTTGCTGTTATCATTATGGGTGATGGTGCACCATTTTACATTAGTTCTGTTCAGAAATCACTTGATGAAAAATACGGAAAAGATAAATACCACGTGCAGGTAATGGGAGCTGTAGGTATGAGTTATGGTGAAGATAAATTAATTGGGCCGCCAAGCTGGAAATCAGATCCAAAATCTATGAAAGGTGCTGTTATATCTGCCGTTCTTGGAGATGGTGACTGGGTTACTACTGTAAACTATTGTTTTGCAAACGGGCTAAAAGTAAACCCTGATCCTACAACTTATGATGCAGATGCAGTAAATATTTATCCATCAGAAAATGATGATTATATTAAATCGGCAGAGGAATTAATCAAATCTCAAACTACAGGATGGACTGTTACTTTGAAAGAAGTAGTAAACGGAAAATTAACCGGAAAATCAGTTAACAGAAAAATCGATGGTTGTGCAACATGGACGCCTGGAGATAAAACAGTTTTTGATAAATTGACTGGTTTTGTTGATATTGTTTCTACAAAAGAATTCAATAATCAAATGCCAACTACTATTATTGGTGTAAAAGAATGGGCAGTAAAAAATCCTGATATTGTTTCTAATATTTTGAAATCGGCATTGACGGCTTCAAACCAAATGAAAAATTATGAAGACTGGAAGGTAAGAGCTTCAGAAGCAGTTGCTGCAACTTATAAACTTGAAACTCCGGAATATTGGTATAAAATGTTCAAAGGACAACAAGGAACAAAAGGTGGATTGACTTATAATATGGGTGGTTCAAAAGTATTTAACTATGCTGATGCAATGCAATATTATGGTTTGTCTGATGGTGTGAACAGATACAAATCAGTTTATAATCAGGTTGCAGGATATTTGACAGAATTGAATCCGTTTGGATTTAATGAAAACGTAGGAGCTGTTGTGCCTTATGACCAAGCAGTAAACTTATTTTTCCTGAAAAACATTAACGATATCGAATCTACTTCTGCAGATAAAGCAGATTATAGCAGCGAAGCAAAAGAAGTTGTAGCTTCTGGAGAATGGAAAATTAATTTTAATACAGGAAGTGCTGATATCTCAAACTCTTCTAGTAAAGAAGTAGAGAAAATTTACAATCTTTTAGTACAAGCTGAAAACACAAAATTAACTGTTGTTGGTCACACTGACAATGTTGGAAATGCTGATTCTAATTTAGCTTTATCAAAAAGCAGAGCACAAGCAGTTGTAGATTATCTAAAACAAAAAGGTATTCCTGCAAATCGTTTCCAATTAGTTGACGGAAAAGGCCAAAGTGATCCAATTGCAGATAATAATTCTGCTTCAGGAAAAGCGTTAAACAGACGTGTGGTTATTACTTTATTAAAATAATAATAATAATTAAAGGCTATCTTACGGGATAGCCTTTTTTACAATCAGCATGATAAAAATTTTAACTCCCTTTGAAAAAATATCAAAAACGAACAAGACCCTTATTTTACTAGGTTGGTTAGTTCTTTTGATTATTATTTGGTTTGCAGCGACCGCTGGTGAAAAACATCTTTTTCCGTCTCCGTCTCAGGTTCTGACTGGTTTTTCAGATTTGTATAGAGAAGGTTTGGTAGTACACATTTTGAATTCGCTTAAATTGTGTTTTATCTCGATTTTTCTAGCCACAATTATTTCCTTGCTATTTGCTTATGCATGGCCAATTCCGTTATTAAAATCAGTTTCTGAATTTGTTACTAAATTTAGATTTTTACCTTTTACCGGACTTTCATTTTACATTACAATGGTAATTCATGAAGCACGAATGATGCAGGTTTGGATTTTGGTAATTTTCTTAACTACTTTTCTAACAACGTCATTAATTGCAGTTATCAAAGATATTCCGCAAGAAGAATTTGACCACGCAAAAATGTTAAAATGTAACCGTTGGGAAGTTCTCGTACAGGTTATTATTTTAGGAAGAATAGATTATGTAATTGATGTAATCAGACAAAATCTTGCCATTACCTGGATGATGCTTGTAACGGTAGAATCTATTGTGGTAGCTTCTGGTGGATTAGGTTTTTTAATTAAGAACTCTGATAAATTTATGAATACCGGAAGAATTATTGCACTCCAAATCATCATTTTATTAATAGGTCTTGGTTTAGATGCAGGAATAAATTATTTAAGAAAAGCAGTATTTAGATATTCAAAAATATAATCATGACACACGAATATAAAGAAACGCTTTTGTATGTAGAAAACCTTAGCGTAGGTTACGATGATACCATTATTATAAAAGATATAAATCTTGTAGAAAAAGACGTAATTAGAGAAGGAGTTGATTGTACAGGACAAGTTATAGCTTTTGTTGGAAGATCAGGCCGCGGAAAATCAACTTTCTTTAAAGCATTAACAGGACTAATTCCAACGAATTCCGGAAAAATATTAATTAGAGATTTTGAAAACAAAGAACCTGATACGGCCAAAGCTGTATGCGAAGGCGACATTGGTTTTGTAGATCAAAAATATACTTTGTTCAGACATAAAACAGTTACTGAGGCTTTAAAATTTTCTTTAAGAAAAACAAAACTTTCGAATACTGAAAAAGAGGAAAAAATAAAGCACTATCTAAAAGAATGGGGATTAGAAATTTGTAAAGACAAATATCCTAATGAACTTTCCGGAGGACAAAGACAAAGAACTGCTATTATCGAACAATTGTTTTCATCAGACCAGTTTATTGTTTTAGATGAACCTTTTTCAGGATTAGATGTTGGAAATATTCAAGAAGTAAAAAAATCGTTTGAGTTATTAGGGAAAGCATCGGAGTTTAATACCGTTATTTTTTCAACTCATGATATTGAACTGGCGATTGAGTTAGCACAAACCATTTACGTTATTGGGCATCCAACCATCAATGGAAAAAAAGAAAACTACGGAACCATTGTTGCAAAATATGATTTAAGAGACATGGGACTTTCATGGAAAGATTATAGTGAAGATCATTCAAAATTATCAAAAGAAATTATTCATCAAATGATGATTTCTTAAATCAAAATATGTCAAAGAAGAACAATCCAATATCGATTATTGAAGAATCATTTTTGTCTCTAAAAAAATATTTAGAAACAAACGTATCTAGTAATGAAGCCGTTTTTACGGCTTCGTTTATTATGGAACTGCAAAAAGAAACAAGAAATATTCTTGAAATTTGCAATACGTTAAATCAGGATATAGATTTTATTCAGAAATTAAATGAAACAGTAAACCCTGTTTTTTCAAAAGGATTATTATTTAAAGCAGAGTATTTTTTCCTTTCGGATATTATTACAATTTATGAAAGAGAACCGGGAGAGAAAAACGAAAAACAACAATTTGTTCTGGCTTATTATTACGATGCTTTGCGCAACAAACATTTTGCTAATGAAAATTCTGCAAGTGAATTAAATCAGTTGGTTTTTACCCAAGATTTTAAAAACCTTCTTTTAAGAATAAAAAAAGAAAACAAAATAATAGCTGCAAATGCAGAACAAAATCAGTATTTGCTGCCACAATTATTATTAGATAAAAACCATAGTAAGCTTGATGAAGTTTTAGTAAAATATCAAAATTTCATTCATTTTGCATTTGATAAAAAAATTGAGAACAATGCAGCTTTCCGAGATTATTTAGGCTTAAACATAAATAAGTCGAAAATTGATAAAAAAGAAACAGAACTTCCGGAAGAAGATACACTTGAAAAAGTGATGAAGGAATTAAATGAATTAGTTGGTTTAGCCGAAGTAAAAAAAGACGTTTCAGAACTTATCAATTTACTTGAAATACAAAAAAAGCGTTCTCAACAAGGATTAAAAAATGTTGAAATAACATTACACACCGTTTTTCTTGGACCTCCGGGAACCGGAAAAACATCTGTAGCCAGACTTTTAAGCAGAATTTTTAAACATTTGGGCTTTTTGTCAAAAGGTCAAATGTATGAAACAGACAGAGAAGGTTTAGTCGCAGGATATGTAGGACAAACGGCGACAAAAGTAGATGCAGCCGTACAAGCAAGTCTTGGCGGTGTTTTATTTGTTGATGAAGCGTATGCCTTAACCCAAAATCCATTTGGTAATGACTACGGAAACGAAGCTGTGAATACACTATTAAAAAGGATGGAAGACCATCGGGAAGATCTGGCCGTAGTTGTTGCAGGATATACAGAACCTATGAAGATTTTTATAGAATCAAATCCGGGATTGCGTTCTCGTTTCAATAGATATTTCCGTTTCGAGCATTTTACTCCCGCAGAATTATTTCAAATTTTTGAATCGTTTTGCACCAAATCTGATTTTATTGTTTCAAAAGATGCGAAAGAAAAACTAACAGATACTTTTGAATTGCTTTATGAAAGTAAAAATGAAAGTTTTGGAAATGCGAGAGTCGTTAGGAATTTATTTGAAAAGTGTGTGCAGAATCAGGCAAACAGAATTGTCAAATTAAAAAAGATATCTAATAAATCTTTAAAAACACTTACCGAAGAAGATATTCCGGAACCAAAAGAAACAGAGAAAAGTATTAACTTAAATATGACAGATAAAGAGTCTGAATAGTTTTTAAAATATTTCTCAAGTAAAGCAAAAAAGCCGACAAATAAATGTCGGCTCTTTTTATATATAGTAGTTTTAGTTATTTTCGAATTATAACTTATAAAACGGTGATTCCCAATTAATCAAAAATGAGAATCAATACCATTTTATAAAATTTCCAGGCAGATTTACGTCTCCGAATGCTTTGTCTTTCATGGGAACAAACTAGCTTTATTAGTCCCAATGCTCTGTTTTTTTAAGGGTTACAATACAGCAGAATCAATCCCTATTTGCTTTGTCTTTCATGGGAACAAACTAGCTTTATTAGTCCCAATGCTCTGTTTTTTTTTTAAGGGTTACAGTACAGCAGAATCAATCCCTATTTGCTTTGTCTTTTATGGGAACAAACTAGCTTTATTAGTCCCAGGGCTCTGTTTTTTTAAGGGTTACAAATCAGCTGTTATCAAATCCCTACAAAGCAAATTTACTATGACGATGGGTTGAAAATATTATATGATTTTTAAATATTCTTATAGATTTTTCATCTGCTATATTTGAGAATAAATTTTAAGATTTACGCATGCAAAAAGAGCCAACAATAAATTGCTGGCTCTTCGTATAATTGTATTTTTAGTTTTATTTTAAAGGATTATAAAATGGTGATTCCCAATTTGATCATAAACCGAGAATCAGTTCCATTTTATAAATCAAAAGGCAGATGTATGTCTCTGCGGTGCTTTGTCTTTCGTGGGAACAAACTAGCTTTATCAGTCCCAATGCTCTGTTTTTTTGAGGGTTACATTTCAGCAGAATCAATCCCTTGTGCTTTGTCTTTCGTGGGAACAAACTAGCTTTATTAGTCCCAATGCTCTGTTTTTTTTAGGGTTACATTTCAGCAGAATCAATCCCTTGTGCTTTGTCTTTTATGGGAACAAACAAGCTTTATTAGTCCCAGTGCTTCCTTTTTTATAAGGGTTGTATTTAGCTTTCTCAATCCCTGTGAAGCAAATTTAAGAAGGGACTGTTAAAAAAATGTTACATAATTTTTGACAACAATTTATATATTTCACATGTTTTGGTTGTTTGTTAAATTTTAAAAGAGTAAAACTTCTTAAAATCAAGAGATTAAGTCTGTTTAATTTATATAAATCGAATACATCTTTTAAAGCCTTAAAATCATTTTATTTGAGGATTAACTAAAATTATATGATATAATAACTTACAAACAGAGGTGAATTTTAATTAAATCAAATACTTTTCAACTCTGAACAATTTGTTTTTTTTGATTAATTTTGAAAACTATCCTTAGACATCATGAAACTGAAAATACAAGAACTTACTACTATTAAAGAAATGCTGGACAATATTGAAACAATACGGTTTCTTTATCCAAATATTTCTGTTGAGAAGTATGAAGATTATCTTTCGCAAATGGTACCTCACAATTATATTCAGATAGGAGTTTTTGAAAACGGGGTTTGTCTGGGAATTACAGGTTGTTGGGCAGCTACTAAATTATGGACGGGTAAATATCTTGAAATTGATAATTTTGTAGTTAATCCTGAATTTCGTTCAAAAGGAATTGGAAAATTACTAACAGATTACATCGAACAAAAAGCCATTGATTTAGGTTGCAGTAGTATTGTTTTGGATGCTTTTACAGGAAATTTTGCAGCACATCGGTTTTACTACAATCAGGGATATGGTCCCAAGGGATTTCACTTTGTTAAAATATTAGACGAAAAAAAATTAACACTATAAAATTATACTAAGTTTTTTTATTGAATCAACAAAATCAATAATAACGAAAGAATTGGTTATTTTTGTCTTACAAACTTTTATTACACACATATTTTGGGATTATATAAAAATCTATTCAAACAAACTGCTATTTACGGATTAGCGACAGTATTACCCCGAATGCTAAGTTTTTTATTAGTGCGATTGTATACCGGGATTCTGCCAACTGCAGAATACGGAGAAGTTTCGATTGTTTTATCCTGGATGGTTTTCTTTAATGTTGTACTTTCTTATGGAATGGAAACAGCATTTTTTAGATTTTACAGCGCCGAAGAAGACAAGCAAAACGTAATCGCAACATCAACAATATCAATATTTTGGTCGTCGATCGGTTTTCTTTTTGCAGCATTAATTTTTAGAAATACACTAGCAAACTGGGCCGAAGTTGATGCACAATACATCACTTATTCTGTCTGGATATTAGTTCTGGATGCATTGGTTTTAGTACCTTTTTCTAAACTTCGTGCGAACCAACGACCAATGGTTTATGCCGCTATTAAAATTGGAAACGTAGTAATTAATATGTTACTGAATTTCTTCTTTTTAATATATCTGCCAAAACTTGCCGCTGCAAATCCCAATTCTGTTTGGGATAATTTATATGTAGAAAATTTCCAGATCGCTTATATTTTCATTGCAAATTTACTGGCAAGTTTAGCCACTTTTGTGGTGCTTTCTCCAAATTACCTTTCGCTTGGCAGAAAATTTGATCCTGTACTTTGGAAAAAAATGATGAAATACGGTTTGCCAATTCTGGTTGCCGGACTTGCATTTGCCGTTAACGAACATTTCGACAAAATCTTACTTGGATATTTATTGCCTGAAAATTTAGCCAAGTCAGAAGTTGGTGCTTATTCAGCCTGTTATAAATTAGGTTTATTTATGGTTTTGTTCGCAACCGCTTTTAGGTTAGGTATTGAACCGTTCTTTTTTAGTCATGCAAAAAGTGAAAATGCTCCACAAACTTATGCCGTAATCACGAAATATTTTGTGATTTTTGGTTCACTGATTTTATTAGGCGTAATTGTTTTTGCCGATGTTCTAAAATATCTTTTACTGGACAATAAATCGTATTGGGAAGCCATGAAAGTAGTTCCGTTAATTATTCTGGCCAATTTCTTTTTAGGTATTTACAACAATTTATCGGTTTGGTATAAATTAACAGATAAAACAAAAATTGGAGCTTATATTTCTATAGTTGGTGCCATTGTAACATTGGTTTTGAATTACATGTTAATTCCAAAATACAGTTACTATGGTTCTGCAATTGCTACAATTTCAGCTTACGGAAGTATGATGTTGATTTCGTATGTTTTAGGAAACAAATATTATCCAATACCTTATGACATGAATAAAATTGGAGCTTATTTAGGAATTTCAATTCTGTTTTCGGCTATTTCTTTTTATGGATTTAGAGAAAATTATTTCGTTGGAATTCCGTTGTTACTAGCGTTCATCTATTTTGTTTATCATAACGAAAAAAACACAATCAAAGGAATTATGAATAGAAAGTAGTCATGCTTTTTAATCTTTTAAATAAAAAAATGAAAATACAAATAATCAATAAGTCACAACACACATTACCAAATTACGAAACAATTGCTTCGGCAGGAATGGATTTACGTGCCAATTTAACCGAATCAATAACATTAAAACCATTAGAAAGAACGATTGTAAAAACTGGACTTTTTATTGAATTACCAATTGGTTACGAAGCACAGGTAAGACCAAGAAGTGGTTTGGCTGCAAAAAAAGGAGTGACAGTTTTAAACTCTCCCGGAACTGTTGATGCTGATTATAGAGGAGAAATAGGCGTAATTTTAGTAAATTTATCAAACGAGGAATTTGTAATCGAAAACGGAGAACGAATTGCTCAATTGATTATTGCCAAACATGAAAGAGCAGAGTGGATTGAAGTTGGAGAACTTTCTGAAACATCAAGAGGCGAAGGCGGCTTTGGAAGCACTGGCGTGAAGTAGTTTTCAAGAATAAGTTTTCAGTTGCAGTTTTCAGTCGCAGTTTCAACTGTCGGTCTATAAACTTTGCGATTTTAAAATGAAATGAATAAAACTTATTAATCTTTGCGAAAGAACCTTTGCGAACTTTGCGGTAAATTTTAGGACAAAATGCCTTTTTACCGTAACATAATTTGAACTAACCAAACTGAAGATTTTAAATCTTCCCATATAAAATAATTTCAAAATGAAAATAATCGTTCCAATGGCGGGTCGAGGATCAAGACTTAGGCCACATACATTAACAGTTCCAAAACCATTAATTCCGGTTGCGGGAAAATCTATAGTACATCGTTTAGTTGAAGATATTGCCAAAATATTAAAAGAACCAATCGAAGAAGTGGCTTTTATATTAGGAGATCCTGCTTTTTTTGGAGATGATCTTGTAGAAAGTTTAGAAGAATTGGCAGGAAGTTTAGGAGCAAAAGCTTCGATTTATCGTCAGGATTTACCTTTAGGAACTGGTCACGCGATTATGTGTGCCAAAGAATCTTTATCAGGACCGGCAGTAATTGCTTATGCAGATACTTTAATACGAGCAGATTTTGAATTAGATCCTTCTGCAGATGCTGTGATTTGGGTAAAACAAGTCGATCAGCCGGAAGCATTTGGTGTTGTTAAATTAAATAACAATAACGAAATTATAGAATTGGTCGAAAAACCAAAAGAATTTGTAAGCGATCTTGCCGTTATCGGAATCTATTATTTTAAAGAAGTTGGCGATTTGAAAAAAGAACTTCAGGGTGTTTTGGATAATAATATTCAGAATGGCGGTGAATATCAGATCAATGACGGAATCAAAGCAATGATGGCGAACGGAAAAGTTTTTAAAACCGGAAGCGTTGACGAATGGATGGATTGCGGAAATAAAGATGTTACGGTTGAAACCAATACAAGAATGTTAGGATTTTTACACAATGATGGCGAACATTTAGTAGATTATGACGTAACTTTAGATAACTCAACCATTATTCCGCCATGTTTTATTGGTGAAAATGTAGTGTTGAAAAATGCAACAGTTGGTCCAAATGTATCTTTAGGAAAAGGATGTCATGTTATCGACAGTACAATAAAAAACAGTTTAGTACAAACGTTTTCACAAATAAAAAATGCTAATCTGGACAATGCAATGATTGGAAACCACGTTAGTTATGATGGTAAATTTACAAGCATTAGCATTGGTGATTATTCTGTTTTAGAATAAAAATTTAAAAAGAAATTGTGTAAATGATAAAGAAAAGAGTTTTAGTAATTTTAATATTCGCTTTGTTCAGCAATGCATTTTCGGTTATGGCACAAACCAATCCGGAAGATATTGCTATGGCAACAGATGAATATCAGGACTCTTTTTATGAATCATTGAAGCAAAAAGGAATCGAAAATTACGATAAAGCAATTGCATCATTAGAAAAATGCGTGAAGCTAAAACCGAATGACGCAGTAGCTTATTTTGAATTAGGAAAAAATTACCTGGCATTAAAGGATTACAACAATGCCCAGAGTTCTTTTGAAAAAGCGACACAATTAGATCCTAAAAATAAATGGTACTGGCTGGGAATTTATGACGTAAGTTATGAAACCAAAAACTATCCTTTGGCAATCGAAACAATTCAAAAAATTATTCCGTTTGACGAAGAATACAAAGATGATTTGATTTCGTTGTATATGATTTCAAATCAATATGATAAAGCACTTGCGACGATTAATGAAATGAACGATAAGTTTGGAAAATCGGAAGATCGTGATCGTTATAAAATGCAAATTTTATCACAGGGAAAATTTCAAAATGCAGAGGCTTCAAATTTAATTGACAAAATCAAAAAGAATCCGAAAGAAGAATCAAATTACGTAGATCTGATTTTCCTGTATTCAAAATCTGAAGAAACAGATAAAGCTTTGGATGTTGCGAAACAGCTGGCAAAAGAAATTCCAAATTCAGAGTGGGCGCAGGTAAGTTTGTTTAAAGGATATTTAGATGCAAATCAGGCAGATAAAGCAATAAATTCGATGAATATTATTTTGGCAAGTTCAAAAATTGACCTAAAAATAAAACATCGTACATTGAATGAGTTTTTGATTTATGTAAATAAAAATCCGCAATATGCGCCGGCTTTAGAAAAAGCGATTGGTTATTTTGATAATGATCCAAATGTTGATGTTGCGAAAGAAATAGGAAAATTTTATCATAGCAAAAATCAATTTGAAAACGCAATTAAATATTATGAAAAAGATTTAAAAGCCAATTCAGATACAGATCGCGAAACTAATTTGCTTTTGCTTGATGCTTATGCGCAGGCAAAACAATTTGATGCTATGACAAAAAGGGCTATGACTATGATTGAAGTTTACCCGAGTCAGCCACAATTTTATTATTATGCCGGATTGGGAAGTAATCAGTTGCAGCAATTTAAAAACGCTAAAACAGTTTTAGAAATGGGATTAGATTATGTAGTCGATGATCTTCAACTTGAGGCAAATTTTAATATTCAATTAGGAGAAGCTTATAATGGATTGGGAGACGCTAAGAAAAAAGAGGAATACTTTTTGAAGGCAAATGAATTATTAAAGAAAAAGAAGTAAAAAAGAAAATTCAGGATGAAAAAATATATAATAATTGTATTCGCATCGGTTTTTATGATTTCATGTAAATCAAAAGCGGTTGCAGTACAAAACACAGGAGCTAACGAGGTTGTAGCAAAAAAAGACAATAATGTGATCGAAAAGCATTATGATAATAAATTAGATTTTAAAACATTATACATAAAAGCAAGTGCTAAATATGCTGATGAAAAACAAAGTCAGAATGTAACAGCCGAAATTAGAATCGAAAAAGACAAACAGATTTTAATAAGCGTTCGTTTTCTTGGAATTACAATGGCCAAAGCACTAATCACGCCAACAACAGTAAGTTATTACGAAAAAATAAACAGTACTTATTATGAAGGAGATTTTACCAGTTTGAGTAAATGGCTGGGAACTGAACTGGATTACAGTAAAGTACAAAATTTATTAGTTGGAGAAGCTTTAGACGATTTAAGAAAAGGAAAATACACACAAACAATTGTAGAAAACCTGATTCGTTTAGAAGATGAAAAAGACAATAAATTAAAGAAAGCATTCTTTTTGGAACCTGAAAAATATATATTGCAAAAAGAACAAATTACGCAGTCGGCAGAAAATATTATGTTAGAAATTAAATACGCTGATACTAAATCTTTTGATCAGGGTGTACTTACTACAAGTATCGAAATTAATGCGATTCAGCCAAAAGGAAAAACAGATATTAATTTAAATTACAATAATATTTCGTTTAATGAAGAACTTTCTTTCCCTTATAGTGTCCCAAGTGGTTATAAAAAAGTTTTAATTAAGTAAATTTGTAAAAAGAAAACACAAACATGCCGAAATTTCTCCTCAGCCTAATTTTTATATGTGCCACAACTTTTGTCTGGGCACAAGATTCGCAGCAAGAAAAACTTGAACAGCGAAAAGCTCAGATCCAGCAGGAAATTAGAGACAACGAAAAAATGTTGCAATCTGTAAAGAAAAAAGAAAAATCAGCGGTAAATGTGTTTTTAATTCAGGCGAATAAAATCAAGCTGAAAGAAAAACTTATTAATACAACGGCAAAACAAGAAAAAATTTTAAATAATGATATGTATATTAACCAGCTTAAGGTTAATAAACTAAATAGAGAATTGACCGTTTTAAAAGCAGATTATGCTAAGATGATTTTAAAATCATACAAAAGCCGTTCTGAGCAAAGCAGGGCCATGTTTATTTTATCTTCAGAAAGTTTTCTGCAGGCTTATAAAAGAGCACAATATTTAAAACAATACACCAATTTCAGAAAAAATCAAGGTCTAGAAATCCAGTCGAAAACAACTGAATTAGTAGATTTTAACGCAAAACTTGACGGGCAAAGACAAATCAAGAAAAAAATTATTGCTGAAAATCAAAAAGAAAAGCAAAGCTTGGAAGTTGAAAAGAAAGAACAGCAAAAACTGGTTAACGAAATAAAAAGAGATAAAAATAAAATTATTGCTGATACAAGATCCAAACAACAGGAATCGAGAAGAATCGATGCTAAAATTAAGGATCTTATCCGTGAACAAATTAGATTAGCCAATCAACGAGCTGAAGAAGAGAGACGTAAAAGAATCGCCGAAGGAAAAGCCAGTGAAGCAGATAAAGCAGAGGCTTCAGCACCTAAAAGTTATTCATCTGACAGAATTACATTAACACCGGAAGGTAAAATCTTAGCTGCCGATTTTAAAGCAAATAGAGGAAAACTACCTTGGCCGGTAGAGAAAGGATTTATATCTCTTGGTTACGGAGATCAGCCTCATCCACTTTATCCAACACTAACAGTTCATAATTCCGGAGTAGAGATTACTACAGAACAAGGAGCAAATGCGCGTGCCGTATTTGAAGGAGTAGTATCAAAAGTTATAGCATTATCTCCTGTAAACAGAGCTGTTTTTATTCAGCATGGAGATTACTTTACAGTATACCAAAACCTAAGTTCGGTATCTGTTGAGCAAGGTGACAAAGTAAAAGTGAAACAGGTTATTGGAAAAGTAAGAACAAGTGGAGACACAGGAAAAACAATCATTAAGTTTTTAATTCTTCAAAATACATCAAACAATAATCCGGAAGGATGGTTGCAGAACAGATAAAAGAAAGGGAGCTAATTGCTCCCTTTTTCATTTGAAAATTGCATCGATGAAATTTAAAATAGTATTTTTGCACTATGGAAACAAATAGACAGAAAAAAATAGGCGGTGTCATTCAAAAAGATCTGGTTGACATTTTGCAAGGTGAAGTGAGAAAAAACGGAATTAGTAATTTGGTAATTTCGGTATCCAAAGTTAGTGTTACTTCAGATTTATCTGTTGCAACGGTGTATTTAAGCATTTTCCCTCAGGATAAAGCGCAGGAAACATTAGACGGAATAAAATCAAACACAACATTAATCAAACACGATTTATCACAGCGTGTACGTTTGCAATTGCGTCGTGTACCAAATTTGGTATTTTTTATTGATGACTCATTAGATTATATCGAAAAAATTGACAACGCTTTATCAAACAGAGAAAACCCAATTGAGAACCGCGATCTTTTAGAAAAAAGAAGAAAATCATAAATTGAATTTCCCCCTTTACATAGCCAAACGTTACATTTTTAGCAGGAGTAAAAACAATGCTATTAATATTATTAACCGTATTGCCAGCTTAGGAATCATAGTTGGTACGATGGCTTTGTTTGTGGTTTTATCTGTTTTTAGCGGATTAAAAGTATTCAGCCTTTCGTTTACAAACGAAATAGATCCTGATTTAAAAATGACAAGTACGCTTGGAAAGTCATTTTTAATAACACCGGATCAGGACAAACAGCTAAAAAAAATTGACGGCGTTGCTTCGTACACTAAAATTATAGAAGAACGGGTTTTGTTTTTGTTTAAAGACAAACAGCAGGTTACGTATTTAAAAGGAGTTGATAGTCTTTATCCTGTAGTAAACGACATTAACAAAAAGCTTTTTAACGGACAATGGATTAAACCAGATACGTATCAGGTTGTAGTAGGTTATGGAATTGCCAGAGATTTTTCGATGGGAATATTAGATTTCGAAAACCCGTTGCAGGTATTTGCGCCAAAACCCGGAAAAGGAGCTTTTGAAAATCCCGAAGAAGCATTTAATAAAACCGATGTTTTGCCTGTTGGAATTTATTCTATAAGCGAAGATTTAGATTCAAAATATGTATTTGCTGATTTGAGTTTAGCACAGGAATTACTGATGTACAAACCCAATCAAATTTCAGGAATTGAATTTCATTTAAAGGAAAATGCAAATGAAAACACAATCAAATCTCAGCTCCAAAACATTTTCAAAAACAAAATCACTTTAAAAAATCGGGCACAGCTTAATGAGTCTTTATATAAAATGCTCAATACCGAAAACATTGTGGTTTATTTGATATTTACTCTCGTAATTATCGTGGCACTTTTTAATTTGGTCGGCGCCTTAATTATGATGATTTTAGAGAAAAAAGGAAATCTGAAAACCCTTTTCAATCTTGGAACAGAAATAAACAGCATCCGAAAAATATTTTTATTGCAGGGAACTTTATTAAGTGTTTTTGGAGGAATAATTGGTCTCATTCTGGGGATTATTTTAGTATTGTTACAACAACAATATGAGCTTATAATGATCACACCCACTTTAGCATATCCGGTTGTTTTTAGTCTGGAAAACGTTTTGATTGTTATGACAACAATTGTTTCGCTTGGATTTGTGGCTTCTTTAATTGCCAGCAGCCGCGTAAGCAAAAACTTATTAGATTAATATTTCTTCCTAAAAAATATTACTTATATTTATCGTCTCAAAAACTACAGCATATGATTGTTTCTGCCTAATCCTATTTTATTTTTAGAATAATTAGGATACTTACGTTTATTTCTCTTGAGTTCAGAATTATAATATCTGAGCTAATCTTATCATTTATTCTAACAAATCATGACAGAAACTACAATAAAGAAAAGTTTATTTTCTAAAATTTTTACCACATTAACACAAGCAATCAAAGGCGATGAATCTTTTGATTATACCGCCGGAAGCATCAAAAAAGCCGTTATTTTATTAGCCATTCCGATGGTTTTGGAAATGATGATGGAATCGGTTTTTGCTTTAGTCGATTTATATTTCGTTGGACATTTAGAACACAGCAGTTTTGCGATTCAAACCGTTGGCTTAACAGAATCTGTTCTTACTATTATATATTCTCTTGCAATAGGAATGAGCATGGCGGCAACGGCAGTTGTAGCGAGACGTATCGGTGAGAAAGATCCGGTCGCCGCAGCAAAAGCTGGAATGCAGGCTATAATTATTGCATTTGCAGTAAATAGTGTTATGAGTATTTTGGGAGTTATTTATGCCAAAGATATTCTCCTGCTTATGGGGGCGTCTGTGGATGCAGCAGAACATGGTTATCATTTTACTCAAATCATGATTGGTTCAAGCTTATGCATTATGCTTTTATTTTTAATAAACGGAATATTTCGTGGAGCAGGAAATGCAGCCATTGCCATGAAAAGTTTGTGGCTGGCCAATATTTGCAATATTATTTTATGTCCGATATTAATTAATGGTTTAGGACCAATTCCGGCTTTCGGATTAACGGGAGCAGCATTAGCAACTACTTTAGGCAGAAGCATTGGAGTATTATATCAGGTGTATCATTTATTTTCAGGAAACGGAATTCTAAAAATCAAAATAGCCTATTTCGCCCCAGACTTTAAACAAATAAAAGCATTAGTAAAAATCGCTGCTCCGGGAATTTTGCAATTTGTGATTGCATCCTGCAGCTGGATTTTTCTGGCACAATTGGTAGCAACAACAGGAGGCGATCACGGTTCTGCTGGTTACCAAACGGCGTTAAGAATTATGATGTTTTTCATTCTACCAGCTTGGGGATTAAGTAATGCCGCTGCAACGTTGGTTGGACAAAATTTAGGCGCCAAACAAATTGATCGTGCGGAAAAATCTGTTTTAACTACAGCAAAATACAACGTGATTTTCATGGCAACAATTATGATTATTACACTTTGCTTTGGAAAATACATTATCTCGTTTTTTACCAATGACGAAATGGTGAAAGTAGTAGCCGTTGAAGCATTACAAATTATGAGCGTAGGATTTATTTTCTACGGAATAGGAATGGTTTTAATAAATACTTTCAACGGAGCAGGCGATACCTGGACACCAACAGGAATTAATTTCTTTGGATTCTGGCTGTTTCAAATTCCATTAGCTTATATTTTAGCAAAACATTTTAATATGGGACCAACAGGAGTTTTCATCGCAATTCCGGTTGCCGAAACCGCTATAACGTTGGCAGGGATTTTCTTTTATAAAAGAGGAAAATGGAAACGTATTCAAGTATAATCTATAAATAAAAAAAGACCTTCAATTTTGAAGGTCTTTTTTATGTAGGAAATTTACACTAAATTTGTTTTATGAAAGATTCGATCCAAAATAAGATTAATAAAATTCAAGAAACTGCGCTAGCTTCTCGTGCGAACAAAAGCATTACAAATTGTAATGTTGCAGAATTAAATAATGGTGATAATTTATCTAAATCTATTAGAAATGTTAAGGAAGCGGAATTATTCTTTTCTGAGTTAAAATCAGCAATTGATCTTGCTAAAAGAAATTCAACAAAGAATGTATTAGAATAAATATGATGCTTTATATATTTAAATAAAAAAGACCTTCAATTTTGAAGGTCTTTTTTGTATTTACATCTTTGTCAAAGTTTTAAACTTTGACAAAGATTATGTAGTTTTTAAACAAATTCATATCCGGCATAAACCTGTTCAATTTCTTTCATAATAGCGAAAAGATTTTCAGGTTCATCAGTAGTAACGAGTTTTTGTTTGTATTCTTTAAACGAATGAATTCCTTTGAAATAATTAGTATAATGACGACGCATTTCAACAATTCCCAATCGTTCACCTTTCCATTCCATCGACCACATTAAGTGATTTCTGGCAGCTTCTACGCGATCAGCAACTGTTGGTGCAGGCAAATGTTCTCCGGTTTTAAAGAAGTGCTTAATTTCGTTAAAAATCCACGGATAACCAATTGCGGCACGACCAATCATGATGCCGTCAATACCGTATTCATTTTTATATTTTAATGCTTTTTCTGGACTGTCAATATCACCATTTCCAAAAATAGGCATTGTAATTCTAGGGTTGTTTTTTACACGGGCAATATGAGACCAATCGGCGTGACCTTTATACATTTGCGCACGGGTTCTGGCGTGTATGGTTAAAGCCTGAACGCCAATATCCTGAAGTCTTTCGGCAACTTCATCAATGTTGATCGAGTTATCATCCCAGCCCAAACGTGTTTTTACCGTTACAGGCAAATCTGTACTTCTGATCACCGCTTTTGTCAAACGCACCATCAAATCAACATCTTTCAATACTCCGGCTCCGGCACCTTTACAAACTACTTTTTTTACCGGACATCCAAAATTAATATCAACCAAATCAGGTTTTACCGTAGAAACAATTTTAGACGAAAGCGCCATTGCTTCTTCATCACCACCAAAAATCTGAATTCCAACCGGACGTTCATAATCAAAAATATCCAGCTTCATTCTGCTTTTGATAGCATCACGAATCAATCCTTCTGACGAAATAAATTCAGAATACATCATGTCAGCGCCATGCGTTTTGCATAATCTGCGAAACGGCGGATCGCTCACATCTTCCATTGGTGCGAGTAATAAAGGAAATTCGGGTAATTCTATGTTGCCAATCTTGACCATCTTCAATATTTTGTGCAAAATTACAACATTTCCTCGAATTTACGTGATATGAGGCTCAAAGGTTCAGAGTAACAAAGATTCAAAGGTTTTTTTATCAGACTGTTAAGAACCTTTGTCCCTCTGAACCTTTGCAACTTTGTCCCTTTTATTGAACTCTATAATCAAAAAAGCGAATTGGTTTTCGACTCATCGGATTAAAAACTAAGGGATTTAGTATTTCTTTTGGCGCAAATTCTATTTTTGGAGTTACCCTTAATTTTGCTCTGAAATGATCTTTTATTTCCTGTAAAAATTCCGGAGTTTGATTTTTACAGGCTATTTTTATCAGGATTTCATCCGTTCCTAAATCATTGGTAGAAATCTCAATAATATGATTTTCGATATTGTCGAAGTCGCTCAAAACATCGTTCATCGCTGGCGGATAAAGCGTTGTACCTTTATATTTAATCATTTGTTTTTTACGCCCCACAACCGGACCAACACGCACCGTATTTCTTCCGCAGGCACAAGGTTCGTTATGCAGCTGAACTATATCGCCCGTTTTAAAACGTAATAATGGCATGGCTTCAATACCTAAAGTGGTAAAAGTTAATTCGCCTATTTCGCCATTTTTTACCGAATTATTTTCTTCGTCCAAAACTTCAATAATAATTAATTCCGGATGATGATGACCTCCAAGACCGTGTTCACATTCTGTAAAAGCGGTGCTCATTTCTGTCGAAGCATAAGTCGAAAACAACTGAATATTCCATTTTTCAGTGATTTTTTTCGATAAAGTGTTCATCGAAAAATCCTGATTTCTCAACGATTCTCCAATGCAAATGGCACCTTTTATGCTCGAATTATTATAATCGATTCCGTGCATTTCGGCGTATTCAATCAATTTTAATAAAAAAGAAGGAACCGTAATTAAATATGAAGGCTTGTATTTTAAAATAGAATCCCATTGCAATTCCGGAATTCCGGCACCAACACGAATAACGCCGACCTGTAGTTTTCTTAATCCAAGAAAATAAGCCAAACCGGCCATAAATTTTCGGTCAATAGTCGTCATTAATTGCACCACGTCACCTTCTGCAATTCCGGCGCAGGCAAAAGAAATTGCTTCGTTATAAGCCAGTCGATCCAGATCAGAATCGGTTAAACCAAAAGTAACCGGATCTCCCAAAGTTCCTGAAGTCGAAGCATAATCGATAATTTTGTGTTGCGGAACACATACAAAATCATCATTATATTGTTGTAAATCTTCTTTTGTAGTAACAGGTAAATGCTGTAAATCTTCGAGGGTTTTAACTTTTGAAATATCGATATTTTGTCCGGCAAAAAGACGTTTGTAAAAAGGAGAATTCTGACTGATATAAGTTAAAAGTTCTGCTAATTTTTGCTCTTGAAAATTTTTAATCTGTTCTAAAGAATCCTGCTCTATTGGTGGAATCGTGTTCATTTTCTTTTGAGTTTTTTTAAATATTTTTCAATTGCTTCTTTTTCAGGAAGAGTTGTAATTTCTTTGGTTAATGCTTTTTCAAAATTGTTTTGGGCCAGCTGGAAGTATTTCTGTTCGTAAAAATACAATCCCGCTTTATAATACACAACCCAATAATCCGGGTTTAAAGATTGGTAATTCTGAATAAATTCGAAAGAAATTTTCGTTTTATTTTTCAAATATAAATCTATTTTGCGGTCTTCGATTTTAAATTTCTGATAGTTTTGATAAGCTGTACTTTCCAAAAAAGGATCTTTGGCAATATTTAGTTTTTCTTCTTCAAATGAAATAGGAAAATCGGTTTTTCGGTCTTTAAAAATCGAATCTAAATTATAACAGACAAACTCACCCAATTGATACGGATTTGCAGAAACCCAGACTAATTTTTCTTTCGGTTTAAAAATAATTCCGTGATGCGCCATCAATTGATTCAAGGCTTTTTCATTTCCATAACCCAAAGCAATATCATGTAAACCTTCTTTATTTCGTAGAATTTCAGATGCAATTTTCGGATTTATTTTTGGGTTTTCGGTAAAAAGTTCCTGCATTCTGTCATACCGATATTTCGAATGACTATTGGCAATATGCGACAAATTTCGTTCGTCATTTTTAAAAGCATCACTTTGAAAATGATTCGAGCAAATTAATTGGTTGCTGTTTGGCACATCAAAAACATCCATTTTTTCCGGAGAAACCTCAATTAAAACGGCTTTGTTATCATGTGCGCTTCCCACCATAATAGATTCTGAAACAAACAATTGTCGTTTTTTTGCGATGGCAATTGCTTCATCAATATTTTGAGCGTGCTGTAAAATCTCGCGGGTTAATATCGAAATTGGTGTTTTGGCAATCATCGGAATTTTAGATTTTCCGGCATTAATCGTCACCGTCAAACCTTCCTTATTCATTCCTGAAACCGTACCAACCATTCCGGGCCACGTCACCGTCATAAACGGATAACCGTCTTTTGGATTTATAAATGCCACTATTTTATTTTCTGCGAAAGCATCATTGACATAAAAATCAAAATTGCGCCCCAAAATTAAATTTCCATCTTCAGATTTTTCTTCCCAGGCAGCAAAAGAAGAACAGCCAACTAAGGCCAAATCCTGCAGAGCGTGACCAATATCGTGTGCAGCATGCAGATACAAACTACGTTGATATTGCGGTGCGATATTATTAAAATCCTGAGAAGTGTATTGCGAAACGCCGTAAATTTCCGTTTGATATTCATTGGGAACATTCAAATATAATTTTCGATTGTACCATTTTAGAAAATTCCGAAGTAAATTTTGCTGTAATTTTGAAGGCACAATATCTTCAATTCTACCAAAAAATATTTGTTCCTGTTTTTTTAAAAGAGAATCTGATAATGCGCCGGTTGTCAGTCCAATTTCAAGTGGATCGCCTTCTACATACAATTCCCAAATACCTTGTTTGTTTTTTAAAAGTGAATTTTTTCCGGAAGTAAAAAGTACATCCGAATGTTTTGTTACAACTGGTTTTGCCGCATTATAACTGGCAATTTCCGGTAAATGGTGCATTGATTTTGAGGTACCACAAGAAACACATATCAATATAAAAAATATAAAGGATAGAGGTATGCTGTTGGTCTTCATAACACTTTTTATTCAGATGCTTTATTTATTTTAGTTACAAGATATTCTTTTCCGACAATCTCAGAACAAGTTACAACCGCGCCAATTGTTACGCCTAAAACGCCGTGCATATTGATGCTTTGCCCGGTAAGATAAAGATTGTCTAACTTCGTTTTTGACGGAATCAATGTTTTCATCGGGTTGCTGGCATCTTTTACATAACCGTACATATTGCCATTGCTGCCGCCAATATAATCGCGATAAGAGAGCGGGGTAGAAGTATGAATTGACTGAATACAATCTTTGATTCCCGGAAATTTTGTCTCAATTTCTTTTAAAAATTTTTCGACTTTTCTGGCTTTAAATTCTTCATAACTTTCTCCACGATCGCTTTCTTCGGCAGTTGTATTAAATGTGTCGACCCAAGGAGCAACATCGTCATATTTCATGTAAGTTATAAAAGTCATTCCCTCCGCCCATTCTTCCTGTTTTTTCGAAGCATTCATTGACGCCATAAAAGCCTTTGGCCAAGATTCTTCATCATATTCATGAGAATTCCAGACATCGCTGCTTTTCTTAAAATGATAATGATTGTGATTGATATATTTAAAGGTTTCCGGTTTAAAGACGATATACAAACTAAAAGCAGAAATAACACCTTCAAGACTTTGAACTCTGCTAAAAAACGATTTTCTAAAATGTTCTTCACCTGCCATTTTCAGCGTCGTTTTTGGTTCAATATTCGAAATGAAATAAGAACCCGAAACTTTGGATTTATCTTTCATTTCTACAGAAGTTACTTTGTTGTCTTCAACATTAAATTTGGTAACTTCTTTATATTTATAAAATTCACCGCCGTATTTTTTAAGCTGTTTTAAAAGCTGTTTTGTAATCTGACTTCCGCCATTGATACAACGCCATGAACTTTGAATATAAGAGTTGACAGAAAGGGCATGAACGTAAAAAGGCGATTTATCCGGAATACCGGCATATAGAAAATTAGAACCTGCCAAAACAGCTTTTAATTTCTCATTTTGGGTAAATGCATCAATGGTTTCCTTGGCATTTAAAGCCAGGATTTCATTATCATATTTTCCTTCCCATTGTAAATTATAAAGTGGAAAAGAATCGCAAATCACTTTTATTTTATCACAATAACGTTCGATATTTTCTTTTTCATCCGGAAAAAAAGTGCCTAACTGATCAACAAAATTATCATAACCCTGTGCATGTGGATATTCGGTTTCATCATCTTCAAAAGAAATAATATCAAAACCATTATCGTCCATTTTTTTTAAATTCAAATGATCGATAATTCCCAAATATTTAAAATATTTATACAGATTTTGTCCTTCGCTTAAACCTCCGATATAATGAATTCCGGTATCAAAAATAGTTTTATCGCGTACAAAAGTCTGCAGATTTCCACCATATTGATTGTTTTTTTCGAGCACACAAACGCTGTAGCCTTCTTTAGCCAGAATAATGGCCGAGACTAATCCGCCTAAACCGCTGCCTACAATTACGACATCGTATTGCTCTTTCATGCTAACTTTTTCTTTAATACCGTTATACCGTTTTCTTCTGAAACAATTTCAAAACCGGAAGCAATTAATTTTTCTTTATAAGGCAGGCAATATATCAAAATTACCGAAGAAAATTGTAAAACTATTTTTTCAGGGCTGTCATTATAACTTTCATCAGAAATCAAAAGAACATCATATTGGTTTTCAGTTACAGATTCTAACTGATCCTGATAAATTATTTTTCTCTTCTTTAAAAAATAATTCGTTTTCGCAACCGATAATTTTTCTTCATCAGCAATAAAAGAATATACTTTTCGCTGTGGTTCCTGCAACGTCAGTAAAACATCTAATTGCCCGTAATCGTTTGCTAAATGCAATATTCTGGCTTTCGCCGAAAGATGTTTGTTAAGGCGATGGTATATTTCTAAATGAGTTTCTAAATTGCTTTTGACGCTTTTTATAACTTCAATTTCTTTGTAATCATAACTATGCAGCAGCATTTTTTTGAAATACGCCGGACCTTCAAGTTCCTGACGAATCTTGTGATATTCATCTTTAAAAAACGAACTTAGTTGTTTCGTTCTTTCAGCATAATTTTTTCCAAAAGCAAGATTATCAGGTGTAATTCTTTCTAAAATAGAAACGGTAACAAAACTGTGGTGAATGACAAAATCGCCTTTCGGAATTGCTTCTGAAGCACCGTGAATGATTACCGGAATAATGTCCAGATTAAATTCTTCGGCAAGATAAAAAGCGCCTTTATGAAAACGCTTAATCTGATTGCTTTCAGAACGTGTTCCTTCCGGAAAAACCATTAACGAATATCCTTCATTTACCTTTTGGCGTAAATGTTCAACCCCGCCTTCAATTCCTTCAGAAACCGGATAAAAACCTGCTTTTCTGACCGTTCCGCCAAAAATAGGAGAGTTGTAAACCCAGTCACTCACTAAAAATATAATTTTCGGACTCAGCATTCCCATTGCCAAAATATCGATAAACGAAGAATGATTGGCAATTATTATTGCTGGTTTTTCAAAAGTTTCGTTGTATTTATTAATGACTTTTTTATGAAGAAACGGATTTGAATACAATACCGAATTCATGAATTTTGAAATCGCATATCGAAATCCTTTCATTTTTGTTTTTTCATTTATTGGAAGAATCGGCATGATTGTGATGCTGAAAAGCGACATTAAAATTCCGCCCATTCCGTAATAAAAAAAGGATATTATACCGTGAATAAAAGGTCGAAGAACAAAAGGAGGATTTCCTTTTTTTGATCGGTTTGAAATAAATAATTTAAAAAGAATCGGGTAGAAGATGAAGGTAATAATCAGCGCTGCAAAAACCCCGATTAAAGAAACCGATGAAATAGATCGAAGCGCAGGATGTTGTGCAAAAATCATGGCACCAATTCCTAAAATTGTCGTTATAACGGCCAGAATAATTGAAGTTCTGTAAATCGCAATTTCATTCTTTCCGTTTGTATATTCTTTTTGAAGCGCGCTTGTCATGAAAATACTAAAATCGACTCCGTGACCAAAAATCAAAGTACAGACAATCATACTGAAAATATTCATCTGAATGCCAAAGATGCCCATAATTCCTGCTGTAACAATTCCCGTTAAGGCAATTGGAATACAGCTGACAATAACCAATTCGATTCTGCGGAAAAAGAAAAACAAAATCAGAATTACGGCAATAAATGAATAATTGACCAGCGAATTAAAATCGGTTTTCAAAGTGCTGAAAAACGTTTCATTCATTTGCTGACGGTCAATTGCAATGATATTGTTTTTGGCTGCAGCCGATTTTACAAAAGCATCACGTTGTTGCGGTGTAACTTTTACTAAAGTCGAAATCGTATAAAAACCATTTTTTTCAGTCACAAATTCTTTCAGTTGCAACGCCTGAATTTTTAAATAATCCTGTGCCGAAACTGGTTTGAAATCAAAATTTAAATGATCAAAAAATGCGCTGTAAGTGGTAGGTTTGAATCCTAATTTTGAACCTTCGGCAATCAATTCTGATTTTAAAATTTGTTTTTTATTGTCGTTCCAAAATGAATTCCATTTATCAATTTTCTGTTGTTGCTCCTTCTGCGAAAGCATAATGCCGCCAACAGAACTGAAATTTAATATCTTATTTGTTTGTTTTTCTTTGGATAAATTAGCAAAAAGCTGTGAGTTGGTTTGCAAAACTTCTTCCATACTATTTCCGTATGCTGCAACATAAATGGTTTTTGAAGTTAAACTCGTGCTTTCTTCAAGATCTTTTTCTGCCGCTTTAATTTCCTTTGGAACAAAATTTAATTGCGACAAATCGTTATTGAAACCAACATTATTATACGTAAAAAAGCAAATAATAGTAATTAGAACGCAAAAACCAATTAAGAATTTATTATTGTGAAAGGAGAAATGCGCCAGTTTATCAATCACATTTTTTTTATGATCAAAGTTGTTTTCTTTTGGTTTATATAGATGAGGAACAATCAAAAGAGAGAAAAATGCTGAAGCCATCACAATCACGGCAGCAAAAATTCCCAAATCGTTCAACGCATCAGATTTTACAAAAAGCAGACATAAAAATGCAACGGCCGTTGTAGAACTGCTCATAATAACCGGCATCGTAATGTCTTTGTAAAGTGTTTTTACATCGCTGTTATGTTTGTAATGCGTGAGAATATGAATCGAATAATCGATCGTGATTCCTAATAAAATAGAACCAATTCCGAGTGAAATGGCTGAAATCGTTTCCTTTACAAAATATAAAAATGCCACGGCAAACAAAGCGCCAAAAACCGTTGGAAGAAAAATAATAAGCGGAATGAAAATCTTTCGATAAAATAAAATCAAAATCAACATTAAGGTAAACATTGCAATTGACGTTGTTAATATAATATCGCTTTTAATTTGGTTGGCATTTGCAACGGCAATCAAAGCAGAACCAAAATAACTAATCGAAGTTTTGGTTTTATATTTTTGATTTAAATTATCCTGAATCGATTTTAGTTTAGCAGCGAATACGCTGTTTTTTTCAGTTTCGCTCGATGGTAGATTTGAGGTAATAAAAAGCAATAATTTCTTTTTGTCTTTGGTCATTACAAAACCATTGTCGAGCGTAAAATCGTCGCCAATATTTAATTGCTGTAATTTTTTTAAAGCAATAAAAGAAATTCCAAGCGGATCCTGCAGAATAAAATCTTTGGTTATAAATCCGGATGGCGAAATAATCGATTTGTAATTTCCCTGAACCGTTGCCGCAATACTATCTTTTTGCAATTTATTCTGAATAGCAGCATAATCCTGATCATCTAGAAAAAGCGGCAAATTTTGGTAAACAAAATCGATAGTTTCCTGAATGTTTTCTTCATCAACTTTTCCCTGAATTCCTGTTACGTAAGGTTTGCAGGATTTGGCAATGCTGTCTGAAAATGCAGTTGCCATTTCTTTTAAATCTTCGTCAGTTCCGTTTTTTTCAAGTTTGAAAATAACAGTGATTTTATCAGCAAAGTTGAGTTGTTTCAACACTTTTGCCGTAACGTCAGATTTATCGTTTGTTGGAATAAGTTTGGTAATATCTTCTTCAAATTTAATTTGAGAAGCAAAAAAACCAAATGCAAAAAGCATCAGAACAGCCAGAAAAACCGACAAGGATTTTCTTCGGTTTACAAATAAATGAATGGCGTAGAAATAGTGATGCATGGTTATTTATTAGTTTTTTTGCCACTCCCGATAACTATCGGGATAAAGAATTAAATTGATTTTAAATTCTGTGTCAATTCTGCCACGAATTTCACGAATTTTCACGAATTAATTTGTGCTAATTTGTGAAATTTGTGGCGAAAAAAAATCACCGTAAATCTGTTTAATCTGTTGCAAACTTTACTTAATATTCTGTTTGTTTTTAGAACTAAAAGCGGTTAAAAGCAAATAACTTAAAAGTCCGGATGTTAGTGCTAAAACGGATGCTAAAGTAAGACTTCCGACGATATATTGCGTAGCATTTTTTTGAATATCGTCAAGCGTAAGGGAACTATCTAAAATTAATGGGGCGTCTGTAGAAACAAAATAGCTTCCCATTTTTAGTGAACCATAGATAACAAAGGGGATAAAAGGCGGGAAACTCACATTTGAAGCCATATAAGCAATCACTTTATTGAGTTTAAAAATGGTTGCAAAAAATAATAGCAAAACAGTCTGAAACCCCCAAAATGGGGAAATTCCTATAAAAACACCAAGCGCAATTGCAGCAGATTTTTTAAAATCAGAATCGCCGCTTTCTAAAATATCTTCAAGAAAGAATTTTTTAAAGCCTTTTTTTTTTGCTCTTCGAAAAAAATCCCTGGGTTTGATGTACAGCAAAGCATTTAAAACCAAAACGGTATTTAAAATACTGATTCGGGTAAAATCCTTAAACGGACGAAAATGCGAAACGCGTTCTGCGGGATCGTATAAAATCTGAATTGGAATATTTTTTACCATAATTCCTTTCCAGGCAGACCGAACAATTACTTCAATTTCGAATTCAAATTTATTGGTATAAAATTGCTTCGGGAGTACTCGCAAAGGATATAATCTAAAACCGGATTGTGTGTCTTCCAGTTTAATTCCGGTTTCGAATTGAAACCAAAAATTAGAGAATTTGTTTCCAAAACTGCTTTTCTTTGGCACATTTTCCTGTGTCATATTACGGCTTCCAATCAATAAAGAATTGGGTTCTTTTTGAATTTCCGCAATAAAATTCGGAATATCAGCAGCAAAATGCTGACCGTCAGAATCGATTGTGATCGCATATTCGAAATTCATTTCGATTGCTTTTCTAAAACCATTTCGCAACGCTCTTCCTTTTCCTATATTTTTAGGATGATGAATTTGGGTGAATTGCGAGTATTGTTTTAAAATCTCACTTGTTTCATCAGTTGATCCGTCATTAACAATAATGATATTTTGAGTGAAATCTAAAATAGAATCCAACACTCTTTTCAATGTTTTCTGATTATTGTACGTGGGCACAATAACACAAAAATGAGTCGAATGAAGTAATTCCTCCTGAGATAAAATTGGTTGCATGGAGATTTTTTTCTTTATCTACTTCACGAATTGTTTTTCTTTTTCAGAGAAACTTTTCGATTGTAAAACAAAGTCTTTTAGATATTCTTTCAAAACGCCGGTTTGTTCAGCATAATGCGTTGTAATGAATTTTTTGTCTTCTTTGATATTCTTTTTGTATCCGGTAATTCCGGGTACATCTTCCTGAATACTCAATCGAATCATTCTGATTTCGATATTGTTAGGGTCGCTTTTTAAAGTTGCTTCAAGAAGTTTTGTGCCTTCTTTGAAACGGGAAATTTTACTTCCAATTAAATTTTCAAATTTAGAATCTACCAAAATTGAAGCTGCTTTATAAGCCACTAAAATTTTGTCGTCGCTGTTTGAAATTCCGGCAAGTTTATCTGTAAATTCTTTAGCATTAGCTTCTGATTTAGCAACATCAGGATACATTTTTCGGATAGCTGCCAAATCTGGATTTGCGGCAAAATTTATCCATAGAAGTAGTGAGAATAATAATTTCATAATTATAGTTTTTTGTACACATTGCTTAATTTCAAAGCAACCGTGTCGTTAAAATAAGTCGTGTTTTTCACTTTAACCAAATCATCTTCGGTTGTAACAATGTCAAGTTCTAAGCGCAGTTCCGGAGTTGCCTCTGGATTAATAAGCGCCATGAATTTTACATTCGATAGCGTTTGAATCATCAAAGTACTTTGAGTAATTTTCTCTGTAAGTTCTTTGATAATCTGAATCATGCAAACGCCGGGCATGATAGGATTTCCAGGAAAATGACCTTTGAAAACATCATGTTTTTCATTGACCAAAATCGTTATTGTATATTTAGAATCACTTGTTTTTTCTTCTGAAATAACTTTATAAAAATCTTTTAAAACCATATTTTTTATTTACCAAAGGCATAAGAAACACCCAATTGAAAGCTAACATTTGTATTATAATCACCAAACAAATAATCGTTGTCATTGTTGCTGCTGCCATAATAATCACTATCTATAACATCGATTAAACCTTTTTTAATACGCGCTTCAATAGTTAATCCTGTCGCTGGTATTTTATATCCAATACCCGCAACAAAAGCTAAATCCATATCAGAATTTTCATAAACCAAATTATCTCTTACTCTAAAATCTACAGTAGGGCCAACCTGAACCTGAAAACCGCCATTGAAGGTAAACTTGTTAATCATCGCAATAGAAAGATAATCTAATTGTATGTTTCCTGTTTCGATAACGTTAGGGTTATTGCTAAAGCCGTTGTATGTCCTGATATTATCAGCACCTTGTCTGGTATAAGTAATTTCAGGCTGTAAAGTATAGATTCTGGTTAGTTTGATTTCACCGAAACCACCAACGTAAAAATCAGTTTTATAGTCTGAATGTGTATTTGAGAATGTAGAAAAAGCAGCTCCGGCTCTTAAACCTGGTTTAAATGTTACCTGAGCATTCATTGAACTTACAATTAAAATAAAAGCAATTGCAATTAATTTTTTCATGTATTGGGTTTTAGTTAGTACTTGTTTTTACTCTGATTTAAAATAATTCAATTCAATTTTCAGTTTAATATTCTGATGGATAATGGTAATTTTCTCGGCAAAAATATCGTTTTTCGAACTAAAAAGAAACGTTATCTTTTCTTTTGTTTTCGACGAATTAATGACTTTCTCTAATTTACGATCTTTTTTTGATATAAATAAATAATTATCCCGTTTTCCATCTGCAGATTTGTAAATATTGTCTGATTCATTTTCAAATTGCTCCTGAATTTGGTACTCTTTCTTTAAAAGCAAACGAAAATCGTCTCTCAGTGTATTCACTAAAATTTTCCGGTCTAACTCTGAAACAATCGAATTGACTTTGAAAGTTTTCTCAGAAATTTCAAAATCTAACAATTTGTTACCAAACTCTGTGGTAAAAACAACGCGATGTGTAGTATCATTTATTTTTTTGGCAATAAAAATTCCGGATAAGTCGTGACCATAAACCGTGATATTGGTTTTATAAACATAATCGGTTTTTGAATCCTTAAAATAAGGAACTTCGTAAGATGTTTTGTCTAATTTTTTGGGCGTATAATTTTTTGTGACCGAGCCACAAGAAACCAGAATAATTGCCAGAAAACAATTAATTAGTAAAAACTGAATCGTCGATTTTTGCATTGATCACTTTATTTTTAAGTACAATTCTGGTATAATCTTCAGATGATTCCAACAATTTTACTTGTTCAACTGTAGCTTCTTCTTTATCAAAAGTCAGTTCGATTTGTTTGATGTATTTTTTTAAAGTAGCATCTTTCGGAATAAACTTCGCAATGTTTTGTCCTTTCGCTTTAAAATAAGAGATTGTAAATTCTTTATCGTCAAACATATTTCCGCTTACGCTTCCAATAATTAATTTATTGATGCGGCTAAAAATTTTGCTGTTGCCAATATCAACCGCACTTTTTTTGCCTTCGTCATTAATCAGGATTTTTCCGTTTTTAAAAACGATACTATAATTGTATGGTTTTTTATATTGCCATTGAAGCAAATTCGGTTCTTTAAAAATCATTTTTCCTGAAGTTTCAATATCTTTCGATAAAAAATCCATGTGTTTATACTGAACAAAATCAGTACTTAAAGTTTTGATTTTTTTAGAAACTACATTTACATCTTCTTTAAACGAAGCAATTTCTGCAGCCGTCATTTTTTGCTCCTGCGCAAATAAGCTGCCCGAAATAAATAGTATTAGTAACGCTATTTTAGTTTTCATAATTTTTTAAAGATTGTGCTATAAAATCCGTTTTTATCCGCGTTATCGCTTTAGCGAATCTGCGTTAAATTTTATAAGCTTTAAGATTCAAAAGTTCTTCGGTCGAAATCACTTTATAATTGTTTTGCTGTAAAAATTGCAAAAACTGTTCCAATACCAAAACAGAGTGAGACGCCGTATCATGCAAAAGTACGATTCCGCCGGGAGAAACACGTTTTATTATGCGATTGAAAATTAAATTTTGATTTTTTGTTCCTCCGTCAAGCGAACGAATATTCCAGCCAATCACTTTATGACCGGTACTATTTAATGCTCTTCGAATCGAAGGCGTTGTAACTCCGTAAGGCGGACGAAAGAAATTGATTTTTTTAGAAGTGAATTTCTCTAAAGAGGCATCTGTTTTTTCAATTTCTTCTCTTATTTTTTTAGCATTATAAAAATCAAAAAAAGGAGAATGATTGTACGAATGATTTCCAACCAAATGTCCTTCGGCAATGACTTGTTTTAGGATTTCGGGATGTGCTTCAATGTTTTTTCCTATGCAGAAAAATGTCGCTTTTACATTGTATTTTTTTAGAAGTTCTAAAATTTCCAAAGTAAAAATACTTGGTCCGTCATCAAAAGTAATGGCGATTTTTTTCTCTTTTTCAGATGAATTACTGCAGTATGCTTTTACGTGATAATTTGAAGATATTCGTGCAGAACCAACAGCATTTATTGCCAGCCAAATCAAAATAATGCCAACAAACCACCAAAAATTTATTGCTGTATAAAAATTCAAAAGAAACAATAAAAGCAATAAAAATACAAAAAATAGTGATATGTTTTTGTGCGTTATCATTTTGAGATTAACGTAAAACTATGATTTTTTCCGTTTAACTGATTGTATAATAAAATGGTTTTATAAGCTGGTTTTTCAACCGAATTTACTTTTATAATTTCCGGTATTTCCTGTGTTTTCAATACTTTGGCCGCCATCCATAAAGCAAATGCCGACGCTGTATCGTATTCTCCGCTTAAATGTTTGTAATACAATTGAGGTGTATTTGCAAAAGCATTTTCGCCAAGATTTCTATAATAAACTTCAAAATCAATATTGCCGTCAAATCCTAAAACCAATGCATCAATATCTGAAATTTCAAGATTATTTGCTTTTAGAAAAGATTTGGTTTCAGCTTCGATTTCGTCTGCTTCCAAAGTATTTATAATCGCAACATCCAGAATTTCGGCATACGTATTTTCTTTTCTTTCATTCTCTAAAACAAAAAAACTGGCGCCTTCTCCATAAACGGCACCGCTTGTATCAGAATCCAAAAGATTATAAGGCTGTTGATTGTCTGGTTTTATACGTCCGGACAATTTAAAAAGTGCCGTAGTATAATCTCCATTTTCATCGACTCCGCCAACCAAAACCGATTGCGCTTCGTCTTCTTCAATTTGCATTTTTGCATCTAAAAGAGCAGACTCAAAAGAAACAGCACCGTTTACATACGTAAAATTATAACCTTTACATTGCTGTAAAAGTGCAATTTGCGCACCAACAGTATTATGTGTAGATTGAATAAAGGAGGTTGGTGTCAAAAACTCTTCATTATTGTCCAGAATATTTTTCAGGAATTTTTCAGAATCTTCGATACATCCTAATCCTGTTCCGGTAATAATCGCGTCTACATTTTCAACATTCGCATCTTTCATGGCAATTGCCGAAGCTACAATTCCATTTTTCACCCCTTTTGCCATTCTTCTGGCAGCAGCTGGTGAAATAAAATCTTTGTAAACCGGAGCCACTATTTTCAGCACGTTCTCGTCGTGATTGTGTACAGCTTCTTCTAAAAAAACAGTATCAAATGTTTTTTGAGTCGAAATACAACCTATTCCATTTATATATGTTTTTTTTAATTGCATTTTGAAAATATAAGAGTAGAACAATTTCCTCCGAACCCAAAAGAATTGGATAAAACGTGTTCGATATTTTTATTTTTTAAAGATGTTTGTGGCTTCAAATCAAATTCTTCCATTGGTGTTTCGAAATTCAAATTTGGGTAAACCACACTATTCTGAATAGCCAAAACACTGTAAACAGCTTCAATCGCTGCTGCTGCTGCCAATGTATGTCCGGTAAAAGGTTTTGTAGAGCTAAAATCCGGAACTTTTTCATCCTGGTAAATTCTCTTTATCGCTCTTCCTTCAGATAAATCGTTGTTGGGAGTTGCGGTTCCGTGAACGTTGATATAGTCAATTTGAGAGGGTTGTAAACCCGAAACTTCAAAGGCTTTTTTCATAGCCAAATAAGCGCCATCACCATTTTCTGAAGAAGCAGTCTGGTGAAAAGCATCATTTGCATTTCCATAACCAGAAACACGCGCGAGAACTTTTTTATTTTGCTTTTGAACAATTTCATCAGATTCTAAAACCAAATAAGCTGCTGCTTCGCCAAGGTTCAGTCCTTTTCGGTTATTGTCAAAAGGTTTGTTGTAATCGTCAGACAAAATCATCAGAGTTTTAAATCCGTTGATGGTGAATTTTGCCAAACCATCAGTTCCGCCCACGATAACGCGATCCAGTTTTCCGGTTTTTATCAAACGCGCACCCAGCATAATTGCATTTGCCGCAGAGGAACAGGCGGTACTAATTGTAGTAACCAACCCTTTTAAACCTAATTCGTCAGCAATTTTCTCAGCAACATCGCCGCCATCATGACAAGCAATATATTTGACAAGTTCAGGATGTTTGAAATAATCATAATAATGTTTTTCAGTCATGTCCATTCCGCCTACACTTGTAGCCGAAATAAGTCCGGTTCTGAATTCGTTTATAGCTGAAATCCCGGCATTTTCAACAGCTTGTTTTGCTGCCAAAGTACCAATCATAGCGGTTCTCGAAAAATTATTATCTTCTGTAAGATTCAATTCTTTCACCAATTCGTCATTGGTTTTTTTAATTTCACCTACTTTAATAATATCGGCATGAACGGTCGAAATATTTTCGATACGGGTAACGCCAATTTTATTTTCAATCAACGAAACATAGTTTTCCTCGACTGAATTTCCAATCGAAGAGATAATTCCCATTCCCGTTATAGCAACACCTTTTGTCATTTAGAGTTATGATTTTAGATTGTAGATTATTCAATCTTTGTCAAAGTTTTAAACTTTGACAAAGATTCTTGAAATTTAAATTTAGACTATTGTTTAGGTTTGCAAGGAAAATGAAAACCATTTGAATTCGATTTAGATATTTCGGTATAAAGAATCTAAAATCTAAAGTCTAAAATCTGCAATCTATTTTGTTCTATTGGCGCTAATGTAAGCTGCCATACTTTCGATTGATTGAAAGATAGTTTTTCCTTCTTTTGGATCAACCAATTTAATACCATAATCTTTATCTAAAATCACGATAAGTTCCAATGCATCAATCGAGTCTAAACCTAAACCGTCTCCAAACAAAGGATCGTTATCAGCAATATCTTCGATTGCGATATCTTCAAGATTAAGAGTTGTAATGATTTTGTTTTTTAATTCTTCTTTTAATGCTTCCATGATTATTTATTATATAATGTATTGATAGTTTCGTTTTTATATTTTTCGTTTTCTTCTTTGCTAATAGTACAAAGAAATGCTTTATAATTGTCATTAAAAAATTCAACCCAGCCGCAAAGTACTATTTCTGCCTTATTTGTGTTTAACAGAATGCTTGAATAGTTAAACATAAATTCAGGATTGAAAGCCTCAAATATAAAGAAAGAATTTTCACTTTTCAGCTGATGACGAATACTTATTTCGCCCAGACAAATATTTGGCAGCGTATAAACAAAAACCGCCGGACTCGGAAAATAGTTTTCTTTATCAGAAATAGATTCCTGATACTTAACATCTGTATCTAAACTTGACGATTTATTGGCTAAAACTAAAGCGATATTATTTTCTATATTCTCTTCTTTTTCTTGAGAAGTTATCGGACTCAAAAGCAATTCTGATCCTAAAAATGCCAGTTTGCTCAAAGCATCCATTTTGAAAAACTTTGGATATTGCATTTCAAAATTACGATAAGCCTGTTTCGAGAAATCAGCAAAATCTGATGGTTCAATTTTGAATACAGAAGTTCCGTTCAAAACAATTTCGTTGTTTTCGATGGTGATGTAGGATTGTATGTAGGTTTTGTTTTGAGTCATTATTTTAATTTAACACTAATTCCACGAATTAGTACAGATTGTTTTTGAGTTTAAATTACACTAATTCATCTGTGACAATTGGTGCATTTCTTGTTTACTTTAAGAAACCCAAGTATGAATAACTTTTTCAACTTTCCATTTCCCTGATTTATTTTCAATTATAATTATAAATCCTCTTCCGCATTTTCCACCACCACAGGAAGCGCTTGCAGATAAAACTCCTCGAGTTTTTTTGTTATTAAATTGAATTCTTGAAATTGTAATCGCACCAACAGGTATAAAACTTTTTTTGTCATTTAAATCCCAAAGATTTACCGGAGGGAATTTTGATAGATATTGAAAATTAAATTTTTTATTGTTTTTAAAAGGAGTTATGTCAAATTTAAAACTTTTTGCTTCTTTTGATTTATCATAAACACATTCTATTTTTTGACAGCCCTTAATAAATTGTTCTTTATCAAATCCACTTATTTTATTAACCAGATCATCTACACCAATTAATATTTTTGCTTTGCCATTTTTAATGCTGTCTTGTTCAAGATTATATTTTTTTAGTTCAGCATGATATCCAATGGTATCTTCTTTATTTGTTTTGAAATCAATTCTTGGCATTGGTGGACCAAGAATAGTTCGTCGATCCATATATATTGAATCTACAATTTCAAGGAAAACATTATTGATTACGTTTTTCTCAAATTGATATTTATCTACTTTTTCAATTTCCTTTTTTTTACATCCAAAAAAAGAAAGAAGAAGTAGAATTACAAATATGAATTTTGATAGTTTCATTATTACCTCAATTATATGAACTTGTAAGATTTCCTTACAAGTTGGATTAAATTTTATCTTATGAAATTCTATGAAAAACATCCACAGTTAAAACAAAAGACTTTTGTCAAAAGTTCTAGTAATACTGTGTTCTCTACAATGTCTTTAGAAAATCAACAGGTTTCAAAAATAACTATTATTAAAATTGTCGATTCTATTTTAAAAGAAAAAGAGACAAAAGGAATAGCTTTTTTTACAAAAGAATAATTCTATTTTACTTTATCTTTTCAAAAACCACAGCCGTATTACAACCTCCAAATCCGGAAGCCGTCTTCAAAAAATAATCAATATTTCTTTCTTCGTTTTTCTCAATAACATTTATCGTTTCGCTTACGCCGATTTCATCAAAACCTTTCGATTCAAAAAGCATATTTTTATTGGCAGATTCAATTGCAATTACGGTTTCCAATAATCCCGAAGCGCCTAATGTATGACCGTAAAATCCTTTCAAACTATTTATTGGAGCGTTTTGCAAATTCAAACGACTTAATGCAATCGCTTCCATTTCATCGTTAAACGGAGTTGCGGTTCCGTGTGCTGAAATATAATCTAATTTATCAGCATCAATTTGCGCTTCTTTCAAGGCATTCTGAATACTTCTAAACAAACCTTCGCCTGTTCTTGACGGCCCCGAAATATGATTGGCGTCGTTTATCGAACTGTCTCCAATCACTTTTATTTTTGCTGTTGCCGGATCCGCCGAAACTAAAACTGCAGCCGTCGCTTCGCCCAAACTTACGCCGGTTCTGTTTTTAGAATACGGTTTACAAGGCAATTCGCTCATCGCCTGAAAAGAATTAAATCCAGACAAAACAAATTCTGAAACTTCGTCGCCGGCTACGATAAAAACATTGTCGTATAACTCAGACTGAATAATTCTTTTAGCAATTGAAACAGCTAAAATTCCCGAAACACAAGCATTTGAAACGACAATTGGCTGTGTTTTGAATTGAAAGAAATCAGCAACATTTTTTGCCAAAACATCTAAATGTGCGTTATTAAAACTTTCTTCAGAATCTTCTTTTAAAGCAGTAACATTTCCTTTTGTGGTAGAAAGTATAAAAGCCGTTTTTGAATTTAATTCAACTCCGGAATTTTTGATAATCGGCTCTAAAGCCAGAATCATCATTTTTTCTAAACGGGAATATTTTGTTTCAGCGCTGATTTTTTCAAAAGCACTGTTTATTTTTTCAGTAGAAATAATGGCAGCATAAAATGAATTGGGCATTAAAGAAATATCGCTATGCAATTGAATACCTGAATCGCCACGAAGAATTGCTTCGACATTCGATTCAACATCAAATCCTAAAGGCGTGATACAATTGGTTTCGGTGATATATATTTCTCTTATCATTTTATGATCTATTTCTTTCCTGCAAGGTTTTCAAAACCTTGTAGGTATTTTATTTAAAGCGTCATCTGAAAAAAGTTTTCACGCAGATTTTGCAGATTAAGCAGATTTTATAATGTTTTGGAAACCTTGCAGGAAAACGAAAATGAAAATGAATTCGTCTTAATTCGTGAAATTCGTGTTTTACTTCAACAATCCCACTTTTCGTTTCCATTCCTCATAAAAAGGCGGATTCGTCAACATTAAATTTCCGTCGCCGTCTAAAAATACCTGAACGGTTTCTCCTGTACAGGCAACTTCTCCTTTTGCATCGATTATTTTAAAACGATAAATCATTTTGGCCGCCGGCGTATCAACAACCGTAGTTTCAATTGTCACTACATCGCCGTAACGCAACGATAATTTATGTTCGCATTTTGATTTTACAATTGGTGTTGTGTAACCGGTATTTCCAATATCAAGATACGTAAGTCCGTGTTGACGTCCAAACGCTTCTCGTCCATCTTCAAAATAGGTAATATAATTGCCATGCCAAACGATTCCAAGCGGATCAGTTTCGTTGAAACGAATTCTGATTTCGTGGGAAACGGTTAGGGAAGTGGCTTCGTTATACTGTTCTTTTCTTTTTGTCATAAAATAATGCGATGGATGTTGTGATAATGAAAAACAAAAACAATAAACTTATTTTTGGTATGATTTCTAAGAAAGAAGTATTGCGTAATAAAACATCATAAAAACCTTCTAATGCCCAGTTCATTGGTGATGATTTGGCAATAATCTGCATGATTTTTGGCATCGCAAAAACAGGAACCCAAACACCGCCAATAGCGGCTAAAATGATAACACTTGTCGCGCCAAACGGAGCAGATTGTTCTTGTGTGCTGGCAACGGTTCCCAGTAAAATTCCGAAACCAATGGCTGCAAATCCAGAGAATAAAGCAACGATACTCATTAAAAATAAATGCCCTTCGATGTTTAAAGAAGGCAAGCCAATATGCGGAAATAAAAATACCGCAACGGCAACCATCATATAAAACTGAACCATACAAATGATGGAATACGTAATGGTTTTTCCGATAAAGACAACTAAGTTCGAAACTGGATTGGTTCTTAAACGAACAAAAGTTCCCTGTGTTTTTTCTTTTACAATATTAATAGACAACGGAATTACAATAAAAAATATTGCAAAAAGTGTCCAGGCCGGAACGTTATGCTGTACCGAATTTGGAAGTACTTCTTTGTTGTTTATTTTCGGAATTATTTCTTTGAAAGTAATGAAACTCTTTTGTTCGAATTTGGCATTTCCTTCTCCCAATTGATTTTGAAAAGTAGTATAAATTGATTTTGTTTCGATTTGAGAAATCATTTTATCAATCGAATTCATAACCGCATTTTTAAAACTCAATTGAACCGCCGGATCAAAATAAAGTTTAACTTCTTTTTGCTTGATTTCTTTAGGTGGTGTTAAAGGAGCATCACTAGTAGTTAAACCAATACTGTTCACAATATTTTCTACGTTTTGATCAATTTTTGCCTGTAAATCAGTACTTAGATTTGCCGGAATTACGATTGCCAATTGAAATTTACCTTTGTAAACGGCTTCTCTGGCAATATCTTCTGTAATGGTTTTATTGTCGATTTGAGTGACAACACTAAACAACTGACTTTTTTCGAGATTATCAAAAACAGTTTTAGAAACCGAACCTTTGTCTTTATCGACTAATAGAATCTGAATTTTATTATCGCTGATTGTTTTAAAAGTACTGTCTTGTATCAAGGTAACCGTGATTACAAGTACCAAAGGCATTATAAACAAAATGATCAAACCGCCTAAATCTCGTTTTAGCAGCAAAAATTCTTTTACAACCGACATCCAAATTTTATTCACCATCTCTAAATTCTTTACCGGTTAATGAAATAAAAACGTCTTCAAGATTTCTGGCTTCATTAGTCGAAGCAATTAAACTTGATGGTGTGCCCTGGGCAAAAATTCTGCCTCGGTCTAAAATGGCAATATTGGTGCAAAAATCTTCGGCTTCAGCCAAATGATGCGATGTATAAATGATCGTCGTACCGTTTTGATTTAAGAATTTTAAATAATCGATAATCGCATTTTTTGACTGAACATCAACACCAACGGTTGGTTCATCCAAAAACAAAACTTTTGGGTTGTGCAGAATTCCTGCGATTAGATTAATTCTTCGTTTCATTCCGCCCGAAAAGGTTTCAATGCGTTTGTCTGCAAACTTTAATAATCCCAAAAGGTCTAAAGTTTCAATTACTTTTTCTTTTAAATAAGCGCCTTTTAATCCGTACATGCTTCCAAAATAGAGCAGGTTTTCGCGCGCCGTAAGTGTAGGATATAAAGCATATTCCTGAGGAACAACACCAATAATTTTTTTGATTTTTCTGGAATGATTTGCGTAGTTCAAATCATTAATGGTGAAATGTCCTGAAGTTGGTTTTACCAATCCGCAAAGCATGGAAATCAAGGTTGTTTTTCCGGCACCGTTTGGGCCTAATAAACCAAAAATTTCACCTTCGTTTATATTCAGCGAAAAGTCATTCAAAGAATACATTTCTGCATTTTTGTACTTTTTCGAAAGAGATTCTATTTTAATTATTGGCTGCAAAATATAGTTAGCTAATGGCTTTTTTTAGTTTTTTGAAAAAGATTTCTTCTCTGTTGGCGATATCCAAAAGTTCATCTGCAATGGTATTATAGGCATCTTCTTTTGCACTTCTGTTTTTATAAATTCGGGAAGCTTCAACAGCAAAATCACGCCATGAATCTCCAATTTGCGTCATTTCTTTCGAAAGCACTTTCAACTCTTCATTATTTAAAATAACCGAAGCTTCCTGTAAAAAAGCCGCATATATAAAACGGAAACCTCCGCCTCCGGTTCCTATTTCTTCCTGCATACGAACCATTTGTGCCAAATAATGATTGGCTTTTTTAGTACCGTGTTTTACAGGCCATTTTCTAATTTGTCTGGATACAAATTTGATTCCTCGCACCCCAACAATTGGCATTGGCGCCAGCATATCGCGGCATGTATTTTTGATTCCTTTGATAATGGCACTTTTCAAATCAACTTCTTTTGGAATCTGAATTGGATAATACATTTGTCCTCTTGGAGCAAAAGCACCTTTGGCAAAACGTACTTTGTCCAGTTCATCATGCGTAAGCGTTGTTACGGTTTCCATAACAGGATCGCTCACTAAATAATGTGTTTCGGTTTTTCCGTAAACGACTAAATTGTGTGCGTTAAAATGAAAGCGGTATTCATCAGGAAAATAACTTAAATGATAAACGCCAACTTGTAATCCGGTTGGGATATTGTTTTTTAAATTTTCATCCAATGCTTTATTGGCGTTTGTTGTCGAAGAAAATTTTTGTCTTTTTATTTTTAAATTTAAACGACTTGCGAGTTTATTAAAAATTTGTCCCGGTAAAGTTCTGTAACTAATTGCCGGCGCATGATTTACTTTTATAAAAGGCAAATACACGAAAAAAAGTCCGGAGCCAATACCAAAAACCATCGGTTCGCTGATGTTAAGACCGTTGTTTTTTAACAAATTCGAAGCTACTCCGTTTTCGCAGTGAGCAGATTGATGGTGTGTGAAATTAACTTGCATTAGTCTGTATACTATTTTTTAATTCATCTACCGAAATGTCAAAAGCATCGGCATATTTTTGTAAAATTTTATCGTTTAATCTGGCAAAAACTTCCGGTTTAAAATGTCTTTTTACGCGCCATTTCCAGAGTCCTGCGTAACTTGCTAAAATAGTCAAATCCATTTTATTAAGTTCCATGTAATAACAAATTGGGCTTACCTGGCCATTTTCAACCTGTAATTTTGCTTCGGCAATTCGTTCGTTGATATCGTCAATAGAATTAGAAAGTGCAATTGCTTTTGGCTCCCATCCCGTACTTAAAGTTGTGGTATAGTTTCCGTTTTCATCGGTTGCATATAAAAGTTCCTTAACGTTGTTTTTGGTTAAGTTGCTTGTGTCTTGTGGTACTTTTTCTTTTTCCATATCATTCTATTTAATTGATTAGATAAATAATGCAAGAGCAATGCCTAAACTAATTATTAAAAATCCCAGATTTGCGAGTGCTAAATTTCTATCTTTTTTTACAAACAAATAAATCATTTCTACGAGTAATCCCAAATAAAACATTTGAGCGACCATAAATATTCCAATAAACATTCCTAAACCTCCATCAACGTGTTTATGTCCGTTTTCGTCACAAAATTTATGAGGATCAAAGGTAAAATACCAAAGTAAGAAAACCGATCCTGTCAGGAAAATCAAAATTCCAATTCGGATCACTAAGTGTAAAATGATCTTTTTAAGGTTCATTTACGCCGAAATGGTTTTTTGAATGAACAAATTAATTTCACATTCTAAAAGCTTTTTTTCGCCCAGTAAACTTTCGCAGCTCATGGTGCACAAAGTATAATCATCGCCTGAAAATTTCGAAACCAGATTTGCTTTGGTTATAATGGTATCTCCAATTTTTGGTAATTCGTGTATTTTGAGATTTTTGATTGCACTGATAAAACCAAGAACGTTTACGTTTTCATTTTCGGTTCCGTCATCTTCAAAAAAATATTTTTTACCTACAATTGACGAACAGGTTTGTGCTGTGTTTTCGATTAAACCCGCTTCGATGAAAACACCTTTGTCTACAAAAATATTGTCTTCTTTTATCAAAAATATGGTTTCTACAAAGTCTGATTCAATGTCTAAAATTAAATCCACCATAAGCAATGGTGCCCGGTGTGGTAAATAATTCTGAATGTCGACAGCAGCAATATTCATACTTATATTATTTGGCTAAAACGGTTTTCATTTGCCCTTTAGCAATTTCTTCATTGTTTAAAGTTGTTACGATATCAACCAAAGTGATTCCTGCAAATTCCTGCAAAATAGTTACCGTTGACTCAATCGTATCATTAATTTCAGGTAATTTTTTTATTTCAATTTCTTTTATAGAACCAATATAACCTGTTGGGGCAATTTCGTTTCTTAAAAAATAGTCATAACCGGTATGCAAAGCAACAGACTGCGCCATATGTTCGATCAATCCGGCTTCTAAAAAAACATTATTATCAAAAAAAATATTGTCGTTCTGAATCTTTAATCCGGAAACCAATGAGGTTTCGGTAAACGAATACATTTTATCTACCATTACAAAAGGAAACTTTTGCGGCAGTAATTCCTCAACAGCTTTTTTTTCTAAAGGTAAAGTTGTTTCCATTAACAAACTGTTAAGTAAGCGTATGCAAAAGAAAATCTTCCGCTCTCAGGAACTGATAATAGAATGCGATCTCCTTTTTTTAATTTACCTGAATTCATCAATTCTTCCACAGCTAAATAAATTGAGGCAGAACCTACATTACCTACGCTTGAAAGATTCATAAACCATTTCTCGTCGTCCATTCCAATTCCTTTTTCGCTCAGTCCTTTTTTTAATCCTTCGACAAAAAAGTTAGAAGAAACGTGCGGAATAAAATAATCAACCTGATCTGATGTAATATTATTTTTAAACATGGCATCGTGCATACTTTCAGCTCCTTTAGAAAGTATAAATTCGTCCAGTAATTTTACGTCCTGTTTAATGGCAAAAACAGATTCGTTTAGTAATTGTTCCGGCTCATAATCACTCCATGATTTAATTTCGCCGTTTTCTAATTTATCACCACCGGCATACATACAAGTCTCTAATTCAAAGGCGTATGAAAAAGCTTCCATCCATTCGATTTTTAGAGAAAGGTCTCCGCTTGGTTTATTTTCCAATAAAAAAGCCCCTGCGCCATCCGATAACATCCAGCGTAAAAAATCTTTTTTGAAAGCAATAATCGGCTGTTCTTCCAGATTTTTTAAATTGTTTACTTCCTGATTGTATTTTTGAGCAATAAGCCAGGTCGAAACTTTTTCTGATCCTGTGCAAACAGCATTTTTAGAGTTTCCAGATCGTATAGAAAGGAAACCAAATTTTAACGAATTCATTCCGGCACAGCAAACTCCTGTTGATGAGTTTAATTCTACCGATTTATTTTTAAGTAAACCATGAACCATTGCCGCATGTGAAGGCAGAAAAATATCAGGTGTTGAGGTTCCACAAGAAAGCACTTCTAAATCCTGTGCTGTAAAATTCTCATCAAACAATTGTTCTATTGCATTATAAGTCAGCTCAGCATTACTGTGCGTACTTTTTCCTGTTTTGTCTACTGCGTAATAGCGGCTTAAAATTTTGTTATTGCGTAAGATAATACGTCTTGCTTTCGAAGCGGTATCATTAATAAGACCTAAATAACTTTCCATTTCATCATTTGAAACAGCTTCGTTTGGCAAAAATTTTGCAGCTCTGGTAATATATACTTCAAACATAATCTACTTTCCTATTCTAAACTCCTTTATAATATTGAGTTTCTTTTTTTATGGTTTTTAACTTGATGGGGTATGTAATAAGGTGCAATATATACACTATTGGTGAGATTAACCATATCGCGAGGAATAAATAAACATTAAATACTTTAAGAAGCAGTTTTCTGTTATTTTTATTTTTATAGATGATATTTGACCATTTATTGAAAATTTTATTCGCCGTTTTGTCAACAGTTACAAGATACGAGCTAATTTTTACCGCACCAATTCCTATTAATTTTGGCTGCAAATTGCTAAGGTTGTTCTGTTGAAACTCAGAAAGCATCACTTTTCCAAATTTTTCTGATTCCTGAATGTCCTTATCCGAAACTCCCGGTAGTGGGAAAATTCCCAGATATTTTTTTTTAACTCCTGAGAACATCCATTCAACAATAGTAATCACACTAATTAAATTTCCAACACGATCTACCAAAGCTACATTTCCTACCAATTGTGCATTGGCTTCTTTTAGCAAAACTTTGATTTTTTCCTGCGCCATAATCCACATATTACGGGAACCGCTAATGGTAATAACAGGAGTGTTGTCTAATAATTTTTTACAGTCGGAACTTTTTAAGAATGAGTTAATCGGAATTGACGGCGACAAATACCAAACCTGATAATGGAAAAGAACCAAATCAAATTTTGTGTTTAGAATTTCTTCTGGAACGGGTTTTAATTCTCTTGGAATTTGCAGAAAAGATTCTGGAAAAGCATCAAAAAAAGAATTTTTATCCCAGGGAAAAGGGAAAGGTTTTTCGAGTTGAATTTCGTGAAACGTTACTTTTATATCTTCGGCATTTAAGAAGGGCTTTGCAATATTTCGTGCAATTTCTTCCAGTTGTCCGGATTGTGAGTAATAAACAACAAGAATATTTTTCATTTTGGATTGGTGGCTTTTTGGTTTGTTTGCAAAAGTAATTAATTTTTATGAGACGAATTTCCTGATTTTATCGGTTCGTTTGGTGTGAACCCAATCCGGCCATGAAGCAGCATCTTCGGCATCATAAATTCGTACTTTTTGGTTTTCATCTTCAATTAATAAATCGTCTGAAGTACATCCTAAAATTGCTGCAGCGGCTGCAACACCAGAATATGAAGCACCTGCAACGCCATGAGATAAAGTACAAGATCCGCAGAGAAATAAATTTTCAATTTCGGTTTTGTTTTTATAAGCAAAAGGCCCAACCTGATTTAAGGTTTTTTCGGTTCCGTAAACATTTCCTTTGGTCGAATTAATGTAAAATTCGTTTGTTTTTGGAGTTCCTAATTCTGCCTGAATAATATGCTGTTTCGCGTTCGGAATGATCTTCTCGACATTATTCATCAGTTTGTTGGTGATTTTTTCCTTAAAGATTTTATAGTCTTCATTATGATAATCTTCTAAACCATTAAAATCTTTTAGATGATCGTAATTCACATACGTTACAATTTCAAAATTATGATATCTTCCATTAAAACTCGCAGGATCTTTAAGCGTTGTACAACTTATAAAAACGGCCGGAAATGAATCGCCTTCATCAATATTATTGCTCATTAAGTTTTCAAAATTGTCGTCGTCATGTTCGTCTTTCATCATCCAGATATTTCCTGAATCTATTTGAAATTGTGTCACATCGAGATCTAATGTTAAAAATAAAATTAATGAGGTAACAGAATATTTTGTTTTCTCCAGCTTTTTAAGAAGCGATTTACTCAAATGTTCTTTATCAATTAAATTTAAATAAGTGATAGAAGGATCCGCATTTGAAACTATATTTTTGGCTAAAATTCTTTCGCCGTTTTCAAGTTCAACGCCAATTGCCTTTTTATTTTCGATTACAATTTTATTGACATTTTGTTTTACCCTGACTTCTCCGTTATGTCTTTTTATGCCGTTTGTCATGGCTTTTACAATGCCGCCGCCGCCGCCCATGGGATAAAAACCACCATCAAAATAATGATTCATAACCGAACAATGTACAGGAAAACACGCTCTGTTTGGTGGAAGTCCGTGATCGCCGCACTGAATATTCAAAACTGATTTTAACTTGGCATCTTTAACATGCCAGCCAATTACTTTTTTTAAAGGGAATAAAGCAAATTTCCCAAAATGTTTGGTTCGGAAAGGAACGGTAATATTTTGCCAGAAACCTTTGAGTTTTGGAATCAATTGCAGTTCAATGCTTACTTTTTGAACTAAGGAAAGATATTCGTGTATGTTTTTTTCTTCGTGTGGAAAATGGGAAGAAAGTGTCTTTTTAAGATTATCAAGTCCGGCGGGTAAGTCAAAAACTTCATCTCCGATCAAACAATGTTCGTAGGCATTTTTGTTCATTCGAAAAAAAACCAAATCATTAGCAATTCCCAAACCGCGGTATAATTCGTTTGTAGATTGTCCTTCTTCCATAAGTCCAACATAATGAACTCCGGGGCTAAAACGCTGTCCTTTTAAGGTAAAACTGTGACTCCAGCCACCCGGAACATAATGCTGCTCTAATACTAAAACTTTTTGTCCTGCTCTTGCCAGACATATTGCAGTTGCTAAACCTCCAACTCCTGAACCGATGATAATTGTGTCAAATTCCTGCATATTCTGTTTTAAGCGTTTAAGTATGAAAGAATGACTTTAAAATTAAAAATTGAGAATTAAAAATTAAAAATCGAATTCAAAGTTGTTTCAGAAAATTTAGATTTTTTCACATAGCTATGCGATTTATTTTTAGTCAAATGCCTTTTTTAAATGTCATAAGCTATGTTTATATGTGTTTAAAATTAACAGATGCATTGTAATTGTTATTTCGATTTTAACTGATTCCAGAAATCAAAATAATTGAACCATTGCAACGGATATTTTTGAAGCATCGATTCGACACTTTCTACATATGATTTTAAAAGTGCTTTTTCATCGCGGTGTTTTACAACAGCTTCACGCGCATATAAATGATAATGCAAATTTGGTTCTTTCATTACATAAACAAAAACAACCGGAACTTTTAAACGCGATGCGATTAAAAACGGTCCTGCAGGAAAATTAGCTTCTTCGCCTAATATTTTTTCTGAAAGTGATTTTGTGCCTTCAAAATAGCGATCGCCGGTGAAACAAATCAATTCATTATTGGCCAAAGCCGCATTGATCTCAAAAATATGAGATAAATCTTCTTTGATAATAATAAATTTCACGGTTGGTTTTTGGGTAACGCTTTCCAGATAATTCTTTATAGCAGAATGTTCCAAATCCGTTGTCACAAGATTAATTTGAAAATTGATATCGATATCTCCTAAAAAATGTTCGGCGATTTCAAAATTTCCAATGTGGGCGCTAATTAAAACACCGCCTTTTTTCTCGGCCAAAAGATTTTTTAAAATATCAATTCCGTCAAATTCGTAGGTGAATTTATTTCGCATTCCTGCCGAAATAGAAATTTTATCAATAATGGTTTGCCCAAAAGTGTAATAACTTTTGAAAACCATTTTTTTAGATTTGAAACCGGAATATTTTAGTCTTTCTTTAAAATAGTAAGAAATAGCTTTATTGCTCTTTTTTAGAAACAAGAAATAATAAGAAGCAACAAAATAAAGTAAAACATAAGCGGATTTTACACCCGCTTTTTGTATTAAAAAAACGAATATTTTATAGCCTAAAACTGTTCCTTTTGATTTGCCATCCCATTGACTCATTAAGCAGTTTTAGCTTTTAGTTTGTTTTCGATAAGGTCGTAGAAAGTTTGAAAAGAGGAAATTCCAACAAAATCAGCTTCAACTAATTTTACACCAAAGGTTGCTTCAATAGAAACCACTAAATCAACATAGTCTAAACTATCAAGCCCTAGTGTATCTTTTAAATTTGCGTCTGGTTCAATGTCGTCATTATCTACTTCAAATTCATCAACCAAAAAACCATTAATTTTTTTTATTATTTCTTCTTTATTCATCGCTTCATTTAAACTTTTTAACTACCAGTGCAGAATTGGTTCCTCCAAATCCGAAGGAATTCGACAAAAATATATCAATTTTTCTATTTAACGTAGTTTTAACTAAATTTAATTTAGCAGAGTCTTCGTCTGTATTTTCCAAATTGATATTGGGAGCTATAAAATCGTGCTGCATCATCAAGGTCGAATAAATAATTTCGCTTGCTCCGGCCATCCAGCATTCGTGGCCAGTCATTGATTTTGTTGAACTTACATAAGGATTGCTTTCGCCAAAAACTTCAAAGATGGCTTTTGCTTCATTACTGTCTCCAACAGGCGTTGAAGTCGCGTGAGCATTGATATAATCGACATCGCTTGCTTTTAATTGTGCATCATCAAGTGCTCTTTGCATAGCGGTTGCAGGACCTTCAACATTTGGGGTCGAAATATGACCACCGTTTGAAGAGAATCCGTAACCTGCAACTTCAGCAATAATAGTGGCACCGCGCGCTATCGCCGATTCGTAACTTTCTAATATTAAAGTAGCGCCACCGCCACTCGGAATTAATCCGTCGCGGTCAGCATCAAAAGGCCTTGACGCTTTTTGAGGTTCGCCTTCTCTTGCAGAAAAAACACCTAAACCATCAAAACTGCACATGGCATATTTGTTGATTTCCTGTGCTCCTCCGCAAATAATAATGTCCTGAAAACCGCTTTTTATTAGAAAATAAGCCAGTCCAATAGAATGCGAGCCACTTGCGCAAGCTGCACTTATGGTAAGATTGATACCTCGAAGTTTAAAAATTGTGGACAAATTCATGGTAACCGTAGAATTCATCGATTTAAAAATAGCACCGGAACCTATTAAGGCTGTATCTTTTTTCTCACGAACAATATCCGTAGCATCGATAATTGCTTTTGAGACACTATCGTTTCCGTACATAATACCCACTTCGCGTTCATCAAAAAAAGCATCATCAATGTTGGCATTTTTTAGTGCTTCAATGGTTGCCATATAAGCATATTCGGTTTCTTCACCAATACTCATACGTTGTCTTCTGGTCAATAAAGATTTTAAATCAGTTTTTGGAACCATACCCGTTAAGGCTGATTGAAAACCAAATTCTTTTCTTTCAGAATCAAACTGAATACCAGATTTTCCGTTGTATAAAGACTCCTTTACTTCATCTAAAGAAGTTCCTATACAGGAATAAATTCCCATTCCGGTAATTACAACTCTCTTATTCATGGTCTTTTTATAAGTAATTTTTTAAGAATATATTCCTCCGTTTATATTGATGATTTCTCCTGTAATGTAGCTTGATTTTTTCGAAATCAAAAAACTTACTAAATCAGCGACTTCTTCGGCTTCGCCAAAACGATTTACGGGAATTAGTTTTAGTAATTCTTTTTCGTCTAACTGGCTTGTCATATCAGTTCTGATAAACCCCGGAGCAACGGCATTTACGGTAATATTACGTTTTGCAACTTCCTGAGCAAGTGCTTTTGTAGCTGCAACAATAGCACCTTTTGCTGCTGAATAATTGGTTTGTCCCGCAGTTCCTTTTACTCCCGAAACAGAAACCATATTTACGATTCGGCCATATTTATTGCGCAACATTTTTTGAATAAAAAACTGTGTTACGTTAAAAAAGCCATTCACACTAGTATTTAAAACGCCGTTCCAGTCTTCGGGAGTCATCCACATAAAAAGACCGTCTTTTGTAATTCCGGCATTGTTTACAATTGCTTCAACAATCGCTTCAGGATTTGCTTCCTGCCATTGTGTTAAAACTTGTTGTACCTGTTCAAAATTAGAAACATCAAAACCTAAGATTTCTCCGGTTGCGCCTAATTTTTGAATTTCCTGCAAAGTTTCCTCTGCAGCAGTTTTGTTCGAATGATAATTAATCAGAATATGATAGCTGGATTCAACCGCTAGTTTTTTGCAAATAGCACTTCCAATTCCTCTTGAACCACCCGTTACTAATACACATTTCATATGTAGAATTTATTTGTAGTCATAAATGATTTTGTCATTTTAGTGACGATTTCATTTATGTAAAATTATTTTTTAGAACACAACTGTTATTTCTTCTTTTTCGTTACTGTTTTTGCAGCTGCCGGTTTTGTTTCCGGTTTCGCTTTTTCTGTAACAACTTCAGTTGTGTTATTTCTTTCTTTTGATTTTGAAAACAGTTCAGCGTTCTCATACCATTGGTTGCCTAATACGGTTCCGTCAGGTCTAAGAAAACCCCATTTTCCTTCGTTTTTTACTCGGGCAACACCATCAATAAATCCTTTGTCTTGTTGTACAAAAAGCGAAATAACGAATCCGTTTGAGGTAATTCCGTATTGAGTTGGAATGACCAGTTTTCCGGCTTCATTAATAAATCCCCAGTTTTTTTCTTTTACCGGAGCCAGTCCGTTTGAGCTAAAAACTTCAGCATCGCTATAAGTTGGCGGAATAACAAATTCTGCTTTTGGATTTATATATCCCCATTTAGATCCTACACAAACTGGCGCTAAATTTTTAGAGAATGCTTTTGCTTTATCATAAATAGGCAGAATTATCCAGTTTCCTTTTAAGTCGATGAAACCAATTTTTCCGTTCTTTTTGGCATACGTTAGATCCTGAGTTTCAAAATCCCAGATTTTTTCGGCACCATCAACCGGAATAAATTTTCCGGCACTAACAATTCCAAAAGTTTTGTCTTTTCTTGCCCAGGTGGTGTTTTTAAAATAGTTTCCTATTTCGTCATAAACAGGCTCTAAAACTTCTTTTCCGTCAGTGTTTATAATTCCCCATTTTTTATTGTTTTCGACTCTTGCAAAACCATTTTCAAACGGTTTTATCTGATCGTATTTTGGTTCTAAAACAACTGCCATCTTAGGATTGATTAATCCCACTTTGCTTGTCTGTCTGAAAAAAGCAACGCCGTTATTAAAATCAAATACTTTGTCTGTTGTCGGCCCTTTTTGAACTTCACCTTTTGTATTGATATAAACCCAGTCTTTGTCTTTTTGTACAATGGCAATTCCGCTGTTAAAATCTTTAACGTCCTTGTAATCGGCTGGAATTACCCAGGTTCCTTTTGAATCAATAAATCCCCATTTCCCGTTATTTTCTGCAGCCGCCAAACCTTCAGAAAAGCTTTTTGCCGACTTGTATTGTGGTTCAATTTTAAAGTTTCCGTCTTTGGAAATATATCCAATTTTAGAATTTTTTTTAACTAATGCCAATTCCTGACTATTAACAAATTGAATGCAGCATACTAATAAAAAAAGAGATAGTTTTTTCATGATTTTTAAGGTTCAATATTAATAATGTAAAACGAAATATTAACTGTTGATCAGATAATCTTTTACTTGCTGAACAAACGGATACATCACCATGTCTTCTTTAAAAACAGGAATTATTTTTCTAACGTCATCATACCATTTTTTGGTAACCGATGAAATTTTACCTTTTTGTTCTAAATAATCAATCGCCTGAACAATTGTAATCAATTCGATAGCCAAAACTTCAAAAGAATTTTCGATTACTTTTGATGTAATTACAGCTGAGTTTGTACCCATACTTACAATATCCTGATTGTCATTGTTGTTTGGAATACTATGAACGTACATTGGGTTGGATAACATCTGGCTTTCGGCAGTTGTTGAGGTGGCAACAAACTGAACTCCCTGCATTCCGAAATTGAATCCTAATGTTCCTAAGTTTACGAAAGGAGGAAGGATTTCATTGATTTTTGAATTCAGTAAATAATTCAACTGACGTTCTGCCAACATCGTTAACTTGGTAATCACAATTTTCAATTTATCCATTTCAAGCGAAATATAATCGCCGTGGAAATTACCTCCGTGATAAACGTGTTTGTTTTTTACGTCGATAATTGGGTTGTCGTTTGCCGAGTTAAATTCGTCTTCCAAAATAGAAGCAACATTATTGATCGTTTCAAGAACCGGGCCTAAAATTTGAGGCACGCAACGCAATGAATAATATTCCTGTACTTTTTCTTTGAAGATTTCTTCGGTATTTTCACCAGAATATAAGTGATCTTCTCTTTTACGGATTAAAGTACTGTCTGAAAGATTGGCTCTCATTTTGGCAGCCACTTCCTGTTGTCCTTTATGACGTTTTGTTTGGTTTAATTCTTCAGAAAAGTGATCATCATAAGCCTGAACCAATTCGTTTATGGCACAAGAAGCTTTTAATGACCAGTCTAATAATTTATTAGCATGGTGCACATTTACAACTCCAATTCCGGTCATTACAGAAGTTCCGTTGATCAAAGCCAGACCTTCTCTGATTTCTACCTGAATCGGTTTTAAACCTTCAATTTCAAAAACTTCAGGAGTTGGTCTTCTTTCTCCTTTATAAAAAACTTCGCCTTCGCCTATTAAAACTAAAGCTAAGTGTGATAATTGTACTAAATCACCGCTGGCACCAACGCCGCCGTGTTCGAAAATTAATGGCGTAATATCTCGGTTAATTAATTCTGCCATTAAATGAATTACAGAAGGATGAACTCCTGAATTTCCTAGCGATAATGTATTTAATCGGGCTAAAATTGCTGCTTTTGCACAAACCGGACTTAAAGGTTTTCCTGTTCCTGAAGAGTGGCTTCTGATTAAATTGTATTGTAATTGAATCTGATCAGACTCTTTAATTCGATATTGTGCCATTGGCCCAAAACCTGTATTTACACCATAAATCACTTTATTTCCTGAAAATTCTTTTAGGAAATTAAAGCTTTCAGTTACTCGATTTAATACAAGGTCGCTCACAACAACTTTGTTATTTCCAAAAATAATGGATTCGAATTCTGCTAAACTTAAATATTCATTAATTGTATTCATTAAATTGTTTTTGGTTGTGCTAATTTAATTTTATTTATCAAAATAATTGTAGTTATTTTGATGATGGCAAATGTAGTTTAATAATTGATAACATTTTTAATATGATAAAGGAGTTTGTAGATGTTTTAGTAATAGGCGCAGGACCTTCTGGATGTGTTTCAGCATCTTATCTTCATAAAAACAATATTAAGATAAAAGTGGTAGAAAAATCTCAGTTTCCGAGGTTGGTTGTTGGCGAAAGTCTTATTCCCAGAGTGATGGATCATTTTGCGGAAGCGGAACTTTTTGAATGCCTTGACGCGATGAATTTTGAGAAAAAACTCGGAGCACGTTTTATCAGAGGAGAAGAAATCTGCGTTTTTGATTTTAGCCAGAAATTTGGAGAAGGCTGGGACTGGACGTGGCAAGTGCCAAGAGCCGATTTTGACAACACGATGGCTCAGGAAGTGATTAGAAAAGGAATAGATTTAGAATTTGAATCAGAAGTAGTGGAAGTTTCTTTTGAAGGAAAAAATTCTAAAACAATAGTAAAAGATAAAGACGGAAATTTAAAAGAAATTCACGCTAAATTCATCATCGATTCCAGCGGATACGGACGCGTTTTACCAAGACTTTTAGATCTTGATACGCCATCAAAATTAGATCCGCACTCTTCGATATTTACGCACGTAAAAGATATTAACCGACCAGAAGGTGAAGAAGGAACTCAAATTTCTTTTGATATTCTGGAAACCGAAGTCTGGTTATGGGTAATTCCATTTTCTAACGGAAATACAAGTTTAGGAGTTGTAGGGCCAACAGATTTTATCAACTCACTTTCAGAAAATAAAGATAATGCCGAAGCTTTGCGAAACGCTATTCAGAAATCGGATTATTATATTAAAAGATTTAAAGGAACTGAGTTTTTGTTTGAGCCGGTAAAATTAGAGAATTATTCAAGAGCCGTAAAAAGAATGTACGGTGACGGTTTTGCCTTAACTGGAAACAGTTCTGAATTTTTAGATCCTGTTTTTTCTTCCGGAGTTGCTTTTGCGACAGAATCCGGAATGCTGGCAGCAAAATTATATATTAAGGAATCGCAGGGAATTGCAGTTGATTGGGAAACGGAATTTACAGAATACATGAAACGCGGAATTGCTGTTTTTACCACTTACGTGAAAGAATGGTACACCGGAAACCTGCAGACTTTATTCTTCCATCAACCTGAAAATCCGGAAGTAAAAGAGAAAATCTGTTCGGTTTTGGCAGGTTATGTCTGGAACGAAGAAAATCCGTTTGTGAAGAAACACGACCACGTGATCAAGAATATGGCTTATTTATTAAATATGCAAAAAGAAGCAGAAAATCTTAAAGAATAGTCAAGATTACTAAAGATTACTAGATTAGTAAAGAGATAGATTTGGATTGCTTTGAGACGCGATAAATCGCGTCTGTACTATGCTGGAGGCTAGAGATTGTGGAAAGTAAGAATTAAAAATATTGGAATTGGAAAAATTTCAAAATAAATATCGCAATCTGCCAATCATTTACATGGAATCATAAATCCACAACGGTACAGACGCGATTCATCGCGTCTCCACATAACGACTAAAAAAAGAGGAATAAAGCACTTTACATAACTACTAAACCCGTTAAAAATTTCTCTGACCAAGCTGCTATTAATTATTTTATAACATATAGGATACTTTAAATCCTCTTGATAAAGTTACTGGTTATTTCAACTCAAAAATCCTTTCCATCAAAACCCATTTTTCACCAGGTTTTGCCCACGGTAAAGCTTGTTGAAATTTCCACATCAACGTTTCCCATTCCTGAACTTTTGGGTTTTGAGCATCCGCTTTTGATTTTTTTTCGAAAGTAAAATCGGCGTCGGCTTCGATAATCATAAACAATCTGTTTCCGGTACAATAAATGTCGAGAATAGAAATTCCGGAGTTTTTTATGCTTTCTGTAATTTCGGGCCAAATATTTTGGTGGAGTGTTTTATATTCTTCAATTAAATTGGAATCGTCTTTTAAATCTAAGGCTAAACAAAATTTTTGTGTGGTCATTGATAAGAAGAGTTAGGTTTTAAAAAAGTAATTTACAAAAAAAAGACTGTCGTTTGCAGACAGTCTTTTATTCTTCAAAAAATAATATAGTAAAAAATTATACTACCAGAATTTTACATATAATGCTACAATAATCAATAATGTAATTACGATTAAAACTGTAGTTTGTGGTTTTACTTTAAACATTTCAGAGTCTATTTCAAACGCTTTTGGATTCACTTTTGGTCCTGCGAAACTGATTCCGATCATCGCTAACATCGTAAAGAAGAACGATAATCCCATACAAATGTGGAACGGAATTTCGAATGCCCCTTTTCCATTAGGATATGCTGTGTATAATAAAGTTTCGTTTCCAAATAACATTGGAGCGTATTCGTTGAACAATACAGATAAAACAAATCCAAGAATTACACCCACAATCGCTGCAGTTCCAGTTGTTCTTTTCCAGAACATTCCAAGGAAGAACATAGCAAAAACTCCGGGGCTAATGAATCCGGTGTATTTTTGAATGTAGGTAAATCCACCAACACCGCCAATTCCCAAGATATCATTCCAAGTAAATAAAACCGCTAAAAGCATCGCAGCAAAAACGGCAATTCTACCAATGTTTACCTGTTGTTTTTCGCCTGCTTCTTTCTGGATGTATTTTTTATGAATATCTAAAGTATAAATAGTCGAGATACTGTTTACTTTTCCGGCCAATGAAGCTACAATTGCAGCCGTTAAAGCGGCTACAGAAAGTCCTTTTAAACCTGTTGGCAAGAATGTTAATACAGCAGAATAAGCACCGTCTTTTCCTCCAACCAATTGTGGTAAATGTCCATTTTGGTATAAAACAAAAGCTGCAATACCAGGCAGCATTACGATTAATGGCATTAATAATTTCAACATACCGGCAAACAAAATACCTGTACGAGCCGTTTGTAAATCAGCACCAAGGGCTCTTTGCGTAATGTATTGATTACAACCCCAGTAGTTTAAGTTGATGATCCAGATACCGGCAAGGTACGACATCAAACCCGGGAATGTTAAGTACTTATCAATATCAAGCTGAGAAGATGTTGCAGTAGGTTTTGGGATAATCATTTTGAAATGCTCAGGAGCTTCTCTCATTAACACCTTAAAACCGGCAATAGCATTTTCGCCCACGCCAAAATATTGTCCAACAGTTGTTAATGCGATATAAGAAGTTACCAAACCTCCAATAATCAAAACCGCAACCTGAATAACATCGGTGTAAGCCACAACTTTCATACCTCCTAAAGAGATAAACAAAGCAAATATGGCCAATCCTACCATAATAACGTGAAGATATTCTCCACCGGCAAGACCATTAATGGCAACAGCTCCTAAATAAAGAATAGAAGTTAAATTTACAAATACATATAAAAACAACCAGAAAACGGCCATAATCAATGCAGTCGATTCGTTATAACGTGTTTTTAAGAATTGTGGCATCGTGTAAATCTTATTTTTAAGATATACGGGAATAAACCAAACGGCTACGATAATCAAAGCAACGGCAGCAAGCCATTCGTAAGCAGCAACGGCGATTCCTAAAAAGAAACCTTCACCGCTCATTCCGATGAATTGTTCAGCAGAAATATTTGAGGCAATCAAAGAAGCTCCAATAGCCCACCATGTTAAGTTTCCTTCGGCTAAAAAGTACGCTTTAGCATCTTGTTCGTCTTGTTTACGTTTGCGATAAACGGTGTAACCGTAGACCGAAACTACGATGAAATAAATAATAAAAACCGCATAATCTGCGAAAGCAAGGTTCTGGTTCATTGTTAGTATTTTTAAAAATTAGTATAGGGTGATTGTTTGTTTATTTTTAAGTTTTAAAATGGATTATTTTCTAAAACTGGTTTTTTATTACGATTGTTCTACTCGGCTTTTTTCTTTGCTTTTATAATGTACAGTTGATAATTCCCTTAAAATTTCGGCACTCTTTTCAGGGGTAATATCTCGTTGTGATTCACCAAGCATTTCGTAACCTACCATAAATTTCTTTACACTGGCAGATCTTAATAACGGTGGATAAAAATGCATGTGAAAATGCCATTCAGGATGTTCAAAAGCATCTGTTGGCGCCTGATGGATTCCTGATGAATACGGAAAAGAAGTGTTGAATAAATTATCGTATTTTGTCGTTAATTCTTTCAATATTGTAGCATAAGCAAGCGTTTCGTCTGGCGTAAAATCAGTGATTTTCCCCACCGATCTTTTGCTGATAATCATTGTTTCATACGGCCAGATTGCCCAAAACGGAACCAAAGCCACAAAATGTTCATTTTCGATTACAATGCGTTCTCCGGATCTTAATTCAGCCTGAAGATAATCTGCCAGCAATGTTCTGTTGTTTTTATCGTAGTAAGCCTTTAAGCTGTTGTGCGTTTTTTCAACCTGAGTTGGCAGAGACGATTGTGCCCAGATTTGCCCATGCGGATGCGGGTTACTACAGCCCATTACGCTTCCTTTATTCTCAAAAATCTGAACGTAATTAATATATTTAATATTTCCTAAATCAGTATATTCTTTTTGCCAGGTTCTGATGATGTTTTCGATTTCACTAATCGTCATTTCCGGCAAAGTAAGATCGTGTCTTGGCGAAAAACAGACCACTCTCGAAATTCCACGTTCTGGCTGTGCTTTAAAAAAAGTGTGTTTAATATCCTCTTCAAAAATAATTTCGTCCTGCTTCATGGCAGCAAAATCGTTTTCAAATACAAAACTGTCTTTATAATCAGGATTGTTTACTCCGTTTGCACGAATATTTCCCGGACATAAATAACAGGTAGAATCGTATTTTGGCAGTGTTTCAGTTAAAACGGTTTCGTTTTGTCCTTGCCACGGACGCTTCGAGCGATGAGGTGAAACCAGAATCCATTCGTTAATTAATGGATTGTAACGTCTGTGCGGATCTTCGTTAATGTCAAAATTTTTCATTGTAGTTGTTGTGGTATTAAAGTAGTGTTGTTCCGTTTGCGATTTTTACATCATAAAATTTTAGTTCGATACCAAATATATTTAAATAAAGATTTGCAAACTTATTTTTCACTTCATTTTCATGACCTTTTTTAATTAAATTTATGGTACAGCCTCCAAAACCACCTCCCATTACTCTCGAACCAATTACATTTTCATCTGATTTTGCTGTATCTACAAGCATATCCAGCTCCTCACAACTAACCTCATATTCTTGTGATAAACCATAATGTGTTTCAAAAAGCAATTGTCCTAAAAGTTCTATATTTCCATTATCCAAAGCCTCGCATGCCTTTGTTACACGACCAATTTCTTTTACCACAAAATGAACTCTTTTAAAAACAGTCTCGTTAATTTTATCACGAATGCTCAAAACCTGTTCTTCCGTACAATCCCTGAAACTTTTTATTTCCGGAAAATTATTTTTGATGATCGACAAACCTTCTTCACACTCCAGTCTTCTGGTATTATATTCAGATGTAAAAAGAGAATGTTTTACATTACTGTCAAATAAAACCAATGAATAATCTTTGAAATTCGCATCATGATATTCAAATTCCAATGTATTGCAATCTAATTTTATGACCTTATTTTCAAGTCCGTGAACGCTTGAAAACTGATCCATAATGCCGCAGTTAATACCCACCCAATGCTCTGCTTTTTGTCCCATCAAAGCAATATCAACCTTTTTAATTGTAAGATTGAAAAGTGCTGCAATTCCAAAAAGCATCCCGCATTCTAAAGCCGCAGAAGACGATAATCCGGAACCAACCGGAATGTTACTGCTAAAAACACAATTAAAACCTTCAAATGAAAAACCAATATCCTGCAATTGTTTGATAACTCCGCGAATATAATTTGTCCAGACAACATCGCTTAATTGCACTTCCTGCGTTAAGTCAATTTCGAATTCTTCATTTAAATCAATAGCAATTATTTTTGATGTCGAAGAATTACTTTTTTCGAAAGCAAAACAAATTATTTTGTCGATCGCAGCAGGCAAAACATAACCGTCGTTATAATCTATGTGCTCTCCGATAATATTAATTCGACCGGGAGAAAGCACTACTTTTTGAGGAGTAGATCCAAAAGATTTCTCAAAAAATGCGGTTGCGTTTTGTATTAAAATGTCATTCATTGGGTAATAATATAGATGTGGGTTTTATATTTTTTAGTTTATTTTTTGAAACTGATACACCGTTTTTTGATGATATTCGTCTCCTTTTTTCAAAACAGAATTTGGAAAATTAGCATGATTTGGTGCATCCGGAAAATTTTGCGTTTCAAAACAAATTCCGCTTGAGCGATGATAATCAACATTTTCTTTTCCTTTTAAAGTATCAAAACAATTTCCGCCTACATACACATGCACACTTGGCTGATCTGTGTAAACGTTCATTTTTAGATTATTTTTTGTGCTGAATAAAGTCGCTGCGATGGCATTTTTAGAATCCAACACAAATGAATTATCAATAACAGCAGGACAATTTTTTGGCGATCTGAAATCAAAATCGTGATGAGAAAGAGTTGTAAAATTTCCTGATGGAATATTATCGTCGTTTGTTTCTAAAATCTTATCAGAATTGACAAACATTTCCTGATCTAAAACACTAGAATAATGACCGTTGAGGTTAAAATAACTATGATGCGTCAGGTTTATAACAGTATCTTCTGTTGTTGTCGCTTTATATTCTAATTGTAATTCGTTTTCTTCGGTTAAAGTATACGTTAAATCAACGCGTAATTCTCCGGGGAAATTTTCGTCTAAATCTTCACTTAACAGACTAAATGTTATCGATGGATTTTCACCTTCGGTTAAAGCAGTAACAAACCATACTTTTTTGCCAAAACCATCATTTCCGCCGTGCAGCGTATTACCATTATTATTACCGGCCAATTGAAATGTTTTATCATTTAAAGTAAAACTCCCTTTACTGATTCTTCCTGCATAACGCCCAATTGTAGTTCCAAAATAAGGTGCACTTGGTAAATTGTAAGATTGCAGATAAGCTTCTAAATTATCGAAACCTAAAACTACATCAATCAATTTTTGATTTTCAAGAGAAATTTGTAATGAAGTAACGGTCGCACCATAATTGATGATTTGCACTTTCATTCCATTTTTGTTAGACAATTCAAAAGAATAAATCTTCTCTCCATCCGGCATTAAACCAAACAATTTCGAATAAGATATATCTATTAAATGCGATATGTGTTTTAATTCCATAAAAAAATTACTAAAAATGAAATCCAAAAATAGAAACATTTTAAAATTTTGCATACCAGTACCTACCAGTTTTTTGTATATTGCAAAAAAAATCTGTTTTTATGAATATCATTTCCATTCAAAATAATCTTGGACTGCCAAAATATAAGCAGATTATTCTTTCAATTGAAAAAGCAATTGAAGACGAACAATTGCTAAAAGGAGATCGGCTTCCGTCGGTCAATAAAGTTTGTCTGGCGTTTAATTTGTCGCGCGATACAGTTTTGCAGGGTTATGATGAACTCAAAAAAAGAGGAATTATTTATGCCATTCCGGGAAAAGGATATTACGTTAAAAGCGTTGAAACCACTATAAAACAGAAGATTTTTTTGCTTTTTGACGAGTTGAATATTTTCAAGGAAGACATTTATAATTCGTTTTTAAAACACATTGGAAAAAATGTTCAGGTTGATATTTTCTTCCATCATTTTAATGTTCCCGTTTTCCAAAAGCTGATCAACGACAGCAACGGAAATTACACCAAATACATTATTATGCCCACGAACTTAAACGATATAGTTCATTCTGTAAAAACCCTACCAGTAGGTGACGTAATTATACTCGATCAAACCAATCCGGATTTAAAAATATATCCCGCTATTTATCAAAATCACCAGAAAGATATTTTTGAAGGATTGCAGAAAGGAAAGTCAAAACTGAATAAATACAAAAAGATGATTTTGATTTTTCCGGGATTCCGGGAACCGCTTGGAATGAAAATTGGTTTTGAAAATTTTTGTACCGAATATCATTTTGAATCTGAAATTATAACGGAATTTACTAACCGAGAAATTACGGTTGGAGATCTTTTTATCATTCCGAATGACCGTGATTTAGTCCGCGTAATCGAAAATGCCAGGAATCAAAACTTAAAACTGGGAGTTGATTTTGGAATTATCTCCTATAATGAAACGCCACTAAAAAAAATTGCTGCAAACGGAATAACCACAATCTCCACTCATTTTGAAGCCATGGGAAAAATTTTGGCAGAAATGGTTTTAAAAGGAATGAAAGAACAAATCGAAAACAAATCTTCCTTGATAATTAGAAACTCTTTATAAACACTGATTTCACGAATTTGCACAAATTTCAAAAAGTGAAATAATTTTGATTTAGAAAACTAATTCGTGAAAATTCATGAAATCCGTGTTTTATCACAGTACAAATAAGTTTTGTTTAATAATTTTTTTAAGCTTTTAATTTATTGTTTTAATAGAATTATTTTACATACATTTGTAAATGTAAATTCTACACTTATTTTTTATTAATGTGGATTAAAAAGAAAATAATTTGTTTAGTTTTTTAATTAGTAGTTTTATTGAAGAAAAAAAACCCCGAAAGATTGTAGCTCTTGGGGTTTGTTTTTTTAGAAAAGCCACAGATTAAAGGATTGAAATGATTTAAAATCTGTGTAAATCTTTTAATCTGTGGCAACTTATTTTACAGGTTCAGAACAAAATCGTTCAATAATTTTTCTTCGTATTTTTCTTTGTTGAAAGTATATAAATAAGATCCTTTTCGGGAAGACTGCATGTCTTTTTCGTCCAGTTTATTCAGAATTTCGAGAGAATTAATCTTGCTGATAAAGTTTCTTTTATCTAATTCTTTGCTCAAAATGGCTTCATATAATTCTAAAAGCTGACGCATTGTGAATTTTTCCGGCAACAATTCAAACCCAATTGGTTTTACTGAAGTTTTATAGCGAAGCCTCTTAATGGCATTTTGAACCATTTCGTTGTGGTCAAAAATTAAGTTTGGAGAATCATTAATAGGGAACCATTCTGCGTGATAATTTTTGATCAATTCAGCATTGTGATTTTCAATATTAATCAAGGCAAAATAGGAAACAGAAATTGTTCTTTCGACCGGGTCACGATCAATTTCGCTATAAGCATAGAGCTGCTCCATATATATATCATTCAAACCGGTATAAGTATTCAAAATTCTGATAGCAGCATCATCCAATACTTCATCGCGTTTTAAAAACCCACCAATTAAAGACCATTTTCCCTTTTCCGGTTCAAAGTCCCTTTGAATAAGAAGAATTTTCAACCCCTCGTGGTCGAATCCAAAAATGATACAATCTACTGCTAATAAAACCTTATCGGCAGAGCTATAACTGTTTAGCATATTTAATAATTTATTGGTAAATATATAAACTTATTAAGTTGTTTCATAATTTATTAATGTAGTATTTACACTTATAGTAATAAGCTAGAATCTTAACAATTGAATAAAACCGCAAACTAAAATGATTTATTCTGTTTATTATTCAAATCAGGGTCAAAGGTATAAACATTTTAAAATAAAATTCGTAAGAATAGTATTATTTTTTATTTAAGAATTGTACAGGTAATAAATTTTTTAAAAATATTGGATTATTACAAGCAGGAATGTGAATTTGTAGTTTATTTCAAAATAAACTTTAGGAATATGTTTTTTGCAACCAGTTGTTTTTAAGAAATTAATTTGTTTTTAAGACTTTTTTTTAATTAATTTTACAAATGTCAAAGAAACACTTATTGTGTTTCAGAAGCAAATACTAACTAAGAAGCCGTCTAACCAACATTACTTTCTAAAAAACCACAAAACCAAATGAAAAAACTACTTTTTATTTTGTTTGCTATACTTTGTATTCAAACAATTATTGCACAAAAAGATCCCACAGTTATCACAATAAAAAATGAGGCTTCGTCGCCTGTTATCAATAAAAATATTTACGGGCATTTTGCAGAACATTTAGGGCGATGCATTTACGGCGGATTTTTTGTTGGCGATACATCCAAAATTCCAAACACAAACGGAGTTAGAAATGATATTATTAAAGCTTTAAAAGATTTGAAAATTCCAAATTTAAGATGGCCGGGAGGTTGTTTTGCCGATACGTATCACTGGAAAGACGGGATTGGACCAAAGGAACAAAGACCTACAATTGTAAACCAATGGTGGGGAGGCGTGACAGAAGATAACAGTTTTGGTACGCACGACTTTTTAAACCTTTGTGAAGTTCTTGGTGCAGAACCATATTTATCCGGAAATGTGGGAAGCGGAACCGTTCAGGAATTTGCCGATTGGATTCAGTATGCAAACTTTGCAGGTAAAAGTCCGATGAGCGATTTGCGTAAAAAGAACGGAAGGACAGAACCATGGAAAGTTAAATTCTGGGGAATTGGAAATGAAGCCTGGGGTTGCGGAGGAAATATGACACCGGAATATTATGCTAATGAATATCGCAAGTTTGCCACATTTATGGCAGACTGGAATAATAGTGGAGGAATCAATCGCATTGCATCCGGAGCGAATAGCAGCAATTATAACTGGACAGAAGTTTTAATGAAAAATATTCCGTTAAATATGCTTGGCGGCGTTGGAGTACATCATTATTCTGTTATCAATTGGAATAAAAAAGGCGATGCAGTCAATTTTTCTGAAGAAGAATATTTTCTGACGATGAATCAGGCTTTAAAAATGGAAGAATTAGTCACAAAACACGCCGCAGTAATGGATAAATATGATCCTGAAAAAAAAGTGGCGATGGTTGTAGACGAATGGGGCGGCTGGTATGATGTAGAAAAAGGAACAAATCCGGGATTTTTATATCAGCAAAATACCATACGAGATGCGGTTTTGGCCGGAGCAACGCTTAACATTTTCAACAACCACGCAGATCGTGTTCGAATGGCCAATTTAGCACAATGTGTAAATGTACTTCAGGCTGTGATTCTTACAGATAAAACAAAAATGATTTTGACGCCTACCTATTATGTCATGCAAATGTACAACGTGCATCAGGATGCAAAATTATTGCCTGTGAGTTTTAGTTCGCCATTATATACATTTAAAGATCAAACACTTCCGGCAGTTTCTGCTTCGGCATCAAAAGATCAAAACGGAGCGATTCATATTTCGCTTGTAAATATCGACGCAAAAAACAAACATAAAATAGAGATTGATACAAAAGATTTAGGAGTTAAAAATTTTACGGCTAGTATCATCACTTCATCAAAATTGCAAGATTATAATTCTTTTGAAAATCCAAATAAAATTAGTCCTGTAGTTTTTAAAGATTTTGAAAATAAAAAAGGAAAATTAGAAATAAATATACCTCCGTTTTCAGTTTTGGTTTTGGAAGGGAAGTAGCTTAAAGGAGAAAAATTCAGATAAAATAAAGTCAGAAAAGCAGTTTGTCGTTAACAGTTTTAAATCATTAAGTGAAATAATCGCAACAGAATAAATGTTATTGTTACGTTTATTTTTTCTTTTAACCTTAAAAGGCTGTTTGAGTGCAATATCTGTAAAAAATTATCACAGCTTTTTTATTAAGTGTTTTTTGTACACTTAATAATTATTTATAATTATATTTGCGTCATTAAAAATTAATTTCGAATGAAAAATTATGTCATAGGGTTAGACTACGGAACAGATTCTGTTCGCGCAGTTCTTATAGATACTGAAAATGGGCAGGAATTGGCATCCAATGTTTCTCATTACAAAAGATGGAAAAATAAGCAGTATTGCAATGCATCAATAAATCAATTTCGTCAGCATCCGTTAGATCATATCGAGGGGCTGGAAATTACGATTCAGACCGTTATTAAGGAAAGCAAAGTCGATCCAAAATTGGTACGCGGAATTTGTATTGATACAACAGGATCTTCTCCGGTTCCGGTTACGAAAGAAGGAATTCCATTAGCGTTAACCAAAGGTTTTGAGGAAAATCCAAATGCGATGATGGTTTTATGGAAAGATCATACTTCGATAAATGAAGCCAACGAAATCAACGAACTCGCGGTAAGCTGGGGCGGAGAAAATGTAACCAAATATGTGGGCGGAATTTATTCATCAGAATGGTTTTGGGCAAAAATCCTGCACATTGCCAGAGAAGATGAAGCCGTTCGAAATGCAGCGCATACCTGGATGGAACATTGCGATTTAATGACGTATTTATTGATTGAAGATAAAGATCTAAAAACCTTTAAAAGAAGCCGTTGCGCAGCGGGACACAAAGCGATGTGGCACGCAGACTGGAACGGACTTCCTCCTGTTGAATTCTTAGAAAAACTACATCCTTATTTAGCACAACTTCGTGGTAATTTATACGATGAAACCTTTACATCAGATTTAGTAGCTGGAAATTTAAGCAAAGAATGGGCAGATCGTTTGGGACTTTCTACAGAAACAGTTGTGGCTGTTGGAACTTTCGATGCACATTCTGGAGCTGTTGGAGCTAAAATTGGAGAAAATACTTTAGTTCGCGTTATGGGAACTTCAACCTGCGATATTCTGGTTGGTTCTTATGATGAAGTTGGAACAAAAACCGTTCGCGGTATCTGCGGTCAAGTTGATGGTTCTGTAATTCCTGGTTTTATTGGTCTTGAAGCCGGACAATCTGCTTTTGGCGATTTATTGGCTTGGTACAAAGAATTATTATTGTGGCCAACAGAACATTTATTGACTTCATCTTCTGTTTTAACAGAGGCTCAAAAAGAACAATTGAGAGAAGAATTCAGCGATAAATTAATTGTAGAATTGACAAAAGAAGCCGAGAAAATTCCGGTTTCTGAAAGTCTGCCAATTGCTTTAGACTGGATTAACGGAAGAAGAACTCCGGATGCAAATCAGGAACTAAAAAGCGCTATTTCGAATTTATCATTAGGAACAAAAGCGCCTCATATTTTTAAAGCTTTAGTAAACGCAATTTGTTTTGGAGCGAAAAAAATCGTCGATCGTTTTGAAGAAGAAGGTGTAAAAATTGACAGCGTAATCGGAATTGGAGGCGTTGCCCGTAAATCTCCTTTTATCATGCAGACTTTGGCCAATGTTTTAAACAAGCCAATTAAAATTGCAGCTTCAGACCAGACTCCAGCTTTGGGAGCGGCAATCTACGCAGCCGTTGCAGCCGGAATTTATCCGAATGTAATCGAAGCAAGTCAAAAAATAGGAAGTGATTTTGACGGTGAATATTTCCCTCAATTAGATAAAGTAGCAGCTTACAATAAATTGCTGATTGCTTACGATCAATTAAGTGCTTACGAAGATCCAACTATTAAAATTTCTCAACATGAGTTCTCTTTATAAAGATTTAAAACAGGAATGTTACGAAGCCAATATGCAGTTAAATGCATTGAACTTGGTGGTTTATACTTTTGGGAATGTAAGTGCTGTCGACAGAAAAAATGGAGTTTTTGCCATTAAACCAAGCGGCGTTCCTTACGAAGATTTAAAACCTGAAGATATTGTAATTGTAGATTTTGATAATAATATTATTGAAGGTTCTATGCGTCCGTCATCAGACACAAAAACGCATGCTTATTTGTATAAAAACTGGCCAAATATTGGTGGGGTTGCACATACACACGCCACCTATTCGGTTGCATGGGCGCAATCGCAGCAGGATATTCCAATTTTTGGAACCACTCATGCCGATCATTTAACGGCTGATATTCCGTGTGCACCGCCAATGGCAGATCATTTAATTGAAGGAAATTACGAGCACAATACCGGAATTCAGATTTTGGATTGTTTCAAAGAAAAAAATCTTTCGTATGAAGAAGTAGAAATGGTTTTGATTGGAAATCACGGTCCGTTTGCCTGGGGGAAAAATGCTGCAAAAGCAGTTTACAACAGTAAAGTTCTTGAAGTTGTTGCCGAAATGGCATACCTGACTTTGCAAATAAATCCAAACGCGCCAAGATTAAAAGATTCATTAATAAAGAAACATTACAACCGCAAACACGGAAAAGATTCGTATTACGGACAGTAAATTTAGATAAAAGAACAAAGAATATAGAACAAAGATTTTCCACGATTTCAAAACTTGAAACAAAGAAAACCTGAAACAAAATAAACAATAAAAAGAAATGATTGATATATCTCAAAAAGAAGTATGGTTTGTAGTGGGAAGCCAGGAATTATACGGTGAAGAAACATTAAGAAAAGTAGCGGAACATTCGCAGATAATTGCAAAAGGATTAGGGGCATCGTCTCAAATTCCGGTAAAAGTGGTTTATAAAGATGTGGTAAAATCTCCTGCACAAATTTTAGATGTTTGTTTGGCTGCGAATTCAGAAAAAAACTGTATCGGAATTATTGCGTGGATGCATACGTTTTCACCAGCAAAAATGTGGATTGGTGGTTTGAGTATTTTGAAAAAACCTTTGTGCCATTTACACACACAATACAACGCTGAAATTCCGTGGGGAACTATCGATATGGATTTTATGAACTTAAATCAATCGGCTCACGGAGATCGTGAATTTGGTTTTATCATGTCCAGAATGCGCAAAAAACGTAAAGTAGTAGTTGGACATTGGGAAGATGAAAGAGTTCAGAAAAAATTAGGCATCTGGACAAGAGTAGCTCTTGGCTGGGATGAACTTCAAAACTTAAAAGTAGCCCGTATTGGAGACAATATGCGTGAAGTTGCCGTTACAGAAGGAGATAAAGTGGAAGCGCAAATTCGTTTCGGAATGTCGGTTAATGGTTTTGATTCTTCAGATGTTACGAAATATATCGAGAAAGTTACCGATAAGGAACTAAATGATTTATTAGCGGTTTACGAACAATCATACACTTTAACTGATTCTTTAAAAGAAGGCGGAGCGCAAAGAAGTTCTTTAGCGGAAGCGGCAAAAATTGAATTAGGTTTAAGAGCTTTTCTTGAAGAAGGAGGTTTTGGCGCTTTTACAGATACATTTGAAAATCTTGGAGTTTGGAAACAACTTCCAGGAATTGCAACACAAAGATTAATGGCCGACGGTTACGGTTTTGGTGGAGAAGGAGACTGGAAAACTGCTGCAATGGTTCGCGCCTTAAAAGTAATGAATGTAGGTCTTGAAGGAGGAACATCTTTCATGGAAGATTACACCTATCACTTTACACCTCAAAAATCATACGTTTTAGGATCTCATATGTTGGAAATTTGTCCAACAATTGCTGATGGAAAACCTTCTTGTGAAGTGCATCCTTTAGGAATTGGCGGCAAAGAAGATCCTGCTCGATTGGTATTTAATTCACCTGCGGGAGATGCAATTAATGTTTCATTAGTGGATATGGGAACTCGTTTCCGCTTAATTGTAAATGAAGTAGAAGCGATAAAACCAATGGCAGAATTACCAAAATTACCGGTTGCCAGAGTTTTATGGGATTGTAAACCAAACCTTGATATCGCAGCAACGGCCTGGATTCTTGCCGGAGGAGCACATCATACAGTTTACAGCCAATCACTTACAACAGAATATATGGAAGATTTTGCTGATATTGCCGGAATCGAATTATTAGTTATTGATGAAAAAACGACTGTGAGAGACTTTAAAGATAAGATCAATGCAAATGAAGCATATTATCATTTGTTTCAACATGGATTGTAATTAAGGGACAAAGGTTCAAAGAGGCAAAGGTTCAGAGGTTTTAAAATTTTGTCGCTTTTAATTTTTTCATATCTTACATTTCACTTTACAATAATTAAAAAATATCATTTATGAATGTATTAAAACGTTGTCTTTTTGGAATCAGTATTTTGAGTTTGACTGCAGTTTCAGTTCAATGCAAAAGCGATAAAAAGGCAGATACTGAGAAAGTTTCTTCGGATGAAAAGGGTGCTGTTACGATTGAAAAATCTTCTTACGGAACTACTGCAAAAGGAGAAAAAGTCGAAAGTTATAAACTGAAAAACCAAAATGGGATGGAAGTTGACATCATCACTTTCGGCGGCAGAATTACAGATTTGAAAGTACCAAATAAAGAAGGAGTTTCTGAAAATGTTGTTATTGGATTTAATTCTTTGGCACAATATGAGAAAGAAAATCCATTCTTTGGCGCTTTGATCGGAAGATACGGAAACCGAATTGCTAAAGGGAAATTTACTTTGGACGAAAAAGAATATACGTTAGCGATAAATAACGCTCCAAATGCTTTACACGGCGGACCGCAAGGGTATTTTAACGTTGTTTGGAAAGCAGATGAGGTAAAATCAGGAGATACAGCTTCTTTGAAATTATCTTATTTAAGTAAAGATATGGAAGAAGGTTATCCGGGAAATTTACATGTTTTTGTGACTTATACTTTGACAAATGATAATCAGTTAGAAGTACTTTATGAAGCAAAAACAGATAAGAAAACGGTTGTGAATTTGACGCAGCATTCTTATTTTAATTTATCTGGAGATTTTTCCAAAACAATTTTAGATCACGAATTGACTTTAAACGCTGATAAAATTGTTCCGGTTGATGCGACTCTTATTCCAACAGGAAAACTAGAAGATGTTGCGAATACGCCTTTCGATTTTAGAAAACCAAAATTAATTGGAAAAGATATCGAAGCTAAAAATGAACAATTAGAAAGAGGAAAAGGTTACGATCATTGCTGGGTTTTGAACAATCCTGAAAAAGGAAAAACAATCATTGCAAAAGTATACCACGCTGCAAGCGGAAGAGTTTTAGAAATGACAACGGATGAACCTGGAATTCAGTTTTACTCCGGAAATTTCCTTGACGGAACTTTACCAACACGCGACGGAAAAACATACGCTCACAGAACTGGACTTTGTTTAGAAACAGAACATTATCCGGATTCTCCAAATCAGAAAAACTTCCCAACAACGGTTCTAAACCCGGGAGAAAATTATAAAACTAAAACTACTTTTAAATTTTCTGTAAAAAAATAGTTTTGGAATTATATTAATTAGTTAGTAATTCTCTGAAGAACCTCGTAAGTGATGCTTACGAGGTTTTTTTATTCATAAACATTAAAACACATTACGATCTATAAAGATTTTATTAATTTGTGCAATTATTTCTTGCGTTTGTGTTATAACTATTATAAAAAACCTTTATTTATGAAAAACCCAATTAAATTATTACTTCTGTTATTAATGTCTTTTCTATGTGAAATAGGAAATGCTCAGGTTCAAATGAATTTTAAATTTGACACGCCTTATGGTAAAAATACTGGTGTTGGAAAATTTATTGAAATCAATGGAGCTAAAATCTACTATGAAGAATATGGAAAAGGCGAACCTTTGTTGTTGATTCATGGAAATGGAGGAAGTATTGAATCAATGGGAAATCAAATCGATTATTTTAAAAGTAAATACAGGGTTATTGTTGCTGATAGTAGAGGGCAAGGTAAATCAGAGTTGAAAACCGATTCTTTGACATACGTGCAGATTACAAAAGATACAGAGGAATTAGTTAGTCGGTTAAAACTGGATTCAATAAGTATTATTGGATGGAGTGATGGTGGAATTGTTGGTTTGCAAATGGGTATTTCAGGCAAATCAAAAATAAAGAAAATTGTGACGATGGGAGCAAATTTAAGGCCTGATGCTACAGCTGTTAATTCGTGGGCTACAAACGATGTTCAGAACATGAGAAAAATGATTGTGTCAAAAATTAAAGCGAAAGACACCAGTGAGAATTGGAATCTGCAGAAACAACTTGCCGGACTTTTGGTAGATCAGCCTAATATCCCGACTAAAGATTTATCAAAAATTAAAGCAAAAGTGCTTATAATAGCAGGAGATAAAGACATTATTAAAAATGAACATTCGGTAGAAATTTTTGAAAACATACCTAAGGCACAGCTATGTATTATGCCTGGAGAAACCCATTTTGCACCGGCTTCAAGTCCGGAAGTATTTAATGCATTAGCGAATAAGTTTTTGTCAGAACCGTTTAAAAGACCAGATTCGGATTGGACTAAATGGGGAAAATAAAAACAGACTCAAAGTTTTATTAATTTAGTATTTCTCTAAAAACCTCGAAAGGAATATTTTCGAGGTTTTTTTATGGAAATTAAAGTAATGAAAAAGTTCACCACAAATTTCACGAATTAGCACGAATTGATTTAGTAAACTCTGTTCAATTTAATTTGTGAAATTCGCGGCGAAAACTTTCCGTCTCGGCGACTTGCGCGATTAATTCATTTGCAGTTTATAAAATTCTTAATTTAGCAATAGCAAACGAAAACAAAAATGAAACATCTATTTAAAGCAGCACTAAATTGGACTTCCAAGCAAAATCAAGAAGATTCAACGAAGCGATTTTACAGTAAAAGTCATCAAATTAAAATCGAAGGAAAACCAGTTTTAAATGTTTCAGCTGCAAAAGCTTTCAAAGGCGATCCGGAATTATACAACCCCGAAGATTTATTGTTGAGCAGTTTAGTTTCCTGTCATATGATGTCTTATTTATATGTATGTTCTCAAAACGGAATAGAAATTCTCGAATATTCAGACAATGCAGAAGCTACATTAGAAGTTTCTGCCGATGGAAGTGGACGTTTTGTTGAAGTAATATTAAAACCTAAAGTAAAAATCTCAAATTTGGATAAAATTGAATTAGCATTAGAATTACACACAAAAGCAAACCAATTGTGTTTTATTGCTAATTCGTGCAATTTTCCTGTTTTGCATGATGCGAGTTGTGAAAATTGATATAAGTAAAATTCTGTACAGAAAAGCGTACCTTTGTAAAAAATATTAATTTATGAAAACAGTTAGTGTAACAGAATTTAGAGGAAATATCAAAAAATATCTTGACATTGCTGAATCTGAGAAATTGGTAATACATAGAAGCAAAGGAAGTTCTTTTGTGGTCATTCCATTGAAAGAAGAAAAGGATGATAGTTTATTAAGTGATGCACAAAAAAGAGGTATAGATGAGGCTCTGGAAGATGTTGCCAATGGAAGAGTACTGTCACATCATGAAGTTATGGAAGAAACTAAGCAACGTTTCCCTCATTTATTCAATAGATAATTCATGACTAAAATAATATGGACAGAGATTGCGAAGAATGATTATTGGAGAATATTGAATATTTACAAAATGAATGGACGATTCAGGATGTATATAATTTTATAGACAAAACGGACGTATTAATTGAATTGATAACGAAACAAAATTTGATTTTTAAACCTGCAAAATATAAAGATGTATTTCAGGTTCCAATTACAAAACAGATAACATTATATTATAAAGTTTTGGGTGACAGCGAAGTGAAACTATTAAGATTTTGGAATACTTATCAAAATCCCGGAAAATTGAAATTTTAAAATAGCTATAAACCAAAAAAACCTCTTCAGTTATGAAGAGGTTTTTGTACCCGGAGCCGGAGTCGAACCGGCACGGTTTCCCACAGGTGTTTGAGACCAGCGCGTCTACCAATTCCGCCATCCGGGCTTAGCAGACGAAAAACAATTAATAAATCAATTATTTTAACGCAATAGAATAAGTAATTATGTTGCCATAACTGTGCCTATTCCTTTAACACGGTGCAAATGTAAAAAATAAAATTAAATGTTCTACTAAAAATACTTAAATTTTTCCTTTCAGTCTCCAATAAATTTTCTAAATTTGCACCTCGTTAAAACGACGCACACACAACTAACTACAAAACAACAAATTATAATGTCGCACCTAGAACCAGAAGCTAAAATTTTTGCGTGTTCAAAAAGTGTTTATCTTGCAGAAAAAATTGCAGAACAATACGGAATTCCGTTAGGAAAAGTAACGATGTCAACGTATAGCGATGGAGAATTTCAGCCATCTTACGAAGAGTCAATCAGAGGATTACGTGTTTTTATCGTGTGTTCAACTTTCCCATCGGCAGATAATTTGATGGAATTGTTACTAATGATTGATGCAGCAAAACGTGCATCTGCAAGACATATTACAGCTGTTATGCCTTATTTTGGTTGGGCAAGACAGGATAGAAAAGACAAACCAAGAGTTCCGATTGGAGCAAAGTTAGTAGCAAATCTATTAACCGCTGCAGGAGCAACAAGAATCATGACAATGGATTTGCACGCAGATCAAATTCAGGGATTCTTTGAAAAACCGGTAGATCATTTATTTGCATCAACCATCTTTTTGCCTTACGTGCAGAGTTTAAATTTAGAAAATTTAACCATTGCATCTCCGGATATGGGAGGTTCAAAAAGAGCATATGCTTACTCTAAGTTTTTAGAATCAGATGTAGTTATCTGTTACAAACAAAGAAAAGCAGCCAACGTTATCGACACTATGGAACTAATTGGTGAAGTAAAAGGCCGTAACGTAATATTAGTAGACGACATGATCGATACTGGTGGTACATTAGCGAAAGCAGCAGATTTAATGATCGAAAAAGGAGCATTAAGCGTTAGAGCAATTTGTACCCATGCTATTTTATCAGGTGGAGCTTACGAAAAAATTGAAAATTCGAAATTAAGCGAGTTAATAGTTACTGATTCAATCCCATTAAAGAAAGAATCAAAGAAAATCAGAGTAGTGAGTTGTGCACCTCTTTTTGCTGAAGTTATGCACATGGTGCACCACAATAATTCCATTAGTGGAAAATTTATAATGTAGTCATTGCAATAAAGCAATCTCATTACAATAAGGATTAGAATATTTATTAATAACTATATTTTTTTACAATGAAATCGATTACAATTAAAGGATCAGAAAGAGAAAGCGTGGGCAAAGTGTCAACTAAAGCCTTACGTAATGCTGGAGCGGTTCCTTGCGTGTTATACGGAGGAAATCAAGCAGTACACTTCTCAGCAGACGCTGCAGCGTTCAAAAACTTGGTTTACACTCCAAACGCACACACAGTTGTGATTGAGCTTGGAAAAGGAAAATCATTCAATGCAATTTTACAAGATATTCAGGTTCACCCTGTATCTGACAAAATCTTACACATTGACTTCTTTCAATTATTTGATGACAAAGAAATCACTATGGAAGTTCCTGTAAAAGTTGTTGGTACATCTAAAGGTGTTCTTGCAGGTGGTGTTTTACGTTTGAACACTCGTAAATTAAAAGTTAAAGCTTTACCTAAAGATCTTCCTGATTTTGTTGAAGCTGACATTACTCCACTTGAAATGGGTAACAAATTATATGTTACTAAAGTTGGTAAACCAGAATACAAAGTAATGCACCCAGAGAACACTGTTGTGGCTCAGGTAAGAATTTCTCGTGCTGCTATGAAAGCTGCTCAAGAAGCTGCAAAAGCTGCAAAAGCTCCTGCAAAAGGAAAGAAAAAATAATTTTTTTCAAATTCAATACAAAAGCATCAATCGAAAGGTTGGTGCTTTTTTTTTGAGGTCATGAGTTGCTAAGATGCTGAGGTTCTAAGTTCTGGGATGAATTCGGTCAGTCTGACAAAAGAAATAATAAATCTGCATAAATCCGTTTAAACCTGCGTCATCCGCGTGCCATTCTTAGTGATCTTAGCGTAAATCCTTTGTGTACTTTGCGGTTAAAAATAAATAATCTTATTTTTGTCTCATGATAAAATGGATAACAAAACTGTTTTCATCAACACAAAAAGAAGAGAACACAGGCAATATGAAACCGGAGGTTCACGAACACCAAAAAAACAATATAAAAAACGTGAGTAAAAAATATTTAATCGTAGGACTTGGTAATATTGGTGCCGAATACGTAAATACAAGACATAATATAGGATTTAAAGTCCTGGATTTTTTGGCTAAAAAAGAAAGCCTTTCATTCGAAACTGCAAAATTGGGAGCTTTGGCTGAATATAAATTTAAAGGAAGAACCTTCTTTCTGCTGAAACCAAACACCTACATGAATTTGAGCGGCAAAGCCGTTAAATATTGGATGGATAAAGAAAACATTCCGTTAGAAAATATTCTGGTGATTACAGACGATTTAAATCTGTCTTTCGGAACCATCCGAATCAAACCAAAAGGAAGCGACGGAGGGCATAACGGATTAAAAAATATCAATTTAATATTAAATACTCAAAACTATACGCGTTTTAGATTTGGTATAAGTGATCAGTTTAAAAAAGGACAGCAAATTGATTATGTTTTGGGAGATTGGGATGAAGAAGAAAAAGCAAAATTACCGGAAAGGTTAGAAGTTGCTTCAGAAATTATTAAATCTTTTGGAACAGTGGGATTAGAAAATACGATGACAACTTTTAATGGAAAATAAAGATTTCCAATTATTTACGTATTAAATAATCAACTTATCAATTAATTAAATTGAATTATAACGAAATAGTATTTTCTATTCCAAAGTTAAATGTTTAAATTTGGGATAAATTATTATAAACCATAAAATCAAATATCATGGCTTTTGAATTACCACAATTACCTTATGCATATGATGCATTAGAACCACATATTGATGCACGTACAATGGAAATTCACCATTCAAAACATCATAATGCATACACAACAAATCTAAACGCTGCAATTGCAGGTACTGATTTGGAAGGAAAAACAATTGAAAACATCTTAATCAACTTAGATAAATCAAACGCTGCAGTTCGTAACAATGGTGGAGGTTTCTACAACCACAATTTATTCTGGACTGTAATGAGCCCGGATGGAGGAGGATTGCCAACAGGTGATCTATTAGCAGCTATTGAATCTTCTTTTGGAACATTTGAAGAGTTTAAAGCAAAATTTGCTAAAGCTGGTGCAACACAATTTGGTTCAGGATGGGCTTGGTTAACAGTTCAAAAAGGCGGTAAACTAGAAGTTGTAGGCACTCCAAATCAAGATAATCCATTAATGCCGGAAGTTGCTGGTAACGGTGGAACTCCAATCTTAGGAATGGACGTTTGGGAACATGCTTACTATTTAAACTATCAAAACAGAAGACCAGATTATATTGAAGCTTTCTTCAGCGTAATTAACTGGACAGAAGTTGCAAGAAGATATGCTTTAGACAAATAGTCTATAGAAGAGAATAGAAAATAGAATATAGAAAAAAGACGAATGGCCTAACGGTTATTCGTCTTTTTTTTTGTCTACACTTTTTTATTCTTTATTCTATAATCTATATTCTATTCTCTTAAAAAAATAAAAATAAAAAAGGCGGAATTTCTTCCACCCTTTTTGCCCCAAATCTACCATGTACTTAACCTACTAATGTAATGGTATTATAAAAATAGCATAGCTAAATTTGATTATCAAATATTTTAGATTAAATACAAATATAATCGATGAAATGCGTAATTTCTTACTTTAGATTATCGTTGAGTTTATTCCAATAAAAAAGGTGAAATTTCTTTCACCCTTTTTGCCCCAAATCTACCATATACTTAACCTACTAATGTTATGGTATTATAAAAGTATGATAGTTAAATCGTTACGCCAAATATTTTAGATGAAATGCAAATATAATCGATGAAATGCGTAATTTCTTACTTTAGGTCCTTGTTGAGTTTATTCCAATAAAAAAGGTGAAATTTCTTTCACCCTTTTTGCCCCAAATCTACCATATACTTAACCTACTAATGTTATGGTATAGTAAAGCTATGATAGTTATATTGTTTTGCCAAATATAATAGACGAAATGCAAATATATTCGATGAAATACGTAATTTCTTACTTTGAAGTATTTTGTTCAGTTTATTCCAATAAAAAAGGTGGAATTGCTTCCACCCTTTTTGCCCCAAATCTACCATAAACTTAACCTACTAATGTTATGGTTTCCCAAAAGTATCGCAGCTATGCGATTTTGCCAAACATTTAGGACGAACGGCATAAAAAACCGATGAACTACACGATTTAACCTTTTGTTAGTATTTTTTTAATATGCTCTGGCGTCTTTTCCTTCATAAAAATTCATGAATGCTCGGTTTACAACACGATTTCCTCCTGGTGTAGGATAATCTCCTGTAAAATACCAATCACCAAGATTTTTAGGACAAGCAATATGTAAATCTTCTACTTTTTGAAAAATGATTTTTACTTCGGCGTTAATTTCCGGAGAACTTAACATTTCCGCAATTTTATCTGAAATTTCTTCTGGAGTAAACTGATCGTAAATAGCTGTAACATAATTCACGACATCTGTATCAACATAATTTTCCTGCGCTTTACATTTCGCATAAACTTCATCTACTATATGATATAAGTTTCTTTCTTTCAATAAAGCAAGTGCTGCTCTAAAAGCCACAAGACCTTCAAGCTTCGCCATGTCAATTCCGTAACAATCAGGGTAACGAATTTGTGGAGCAGAAGAAACAATGACAATACGTTTTGGTTTCAAACGATCCATCATTTTGATGATACTCATTTTTAATGTTGTACCACGAACGATACTATCATCAATAATAACTAAATTGTCAGTTGGTTTAATTACTCCATAAGTGACATCATAAACGTGAGCCACTAAATCGTCACGACTGCTGTCTTCTGTAATGAAGGTTCTTAATTTAGCGTCTTTAATAGCAACTTTCTCTGTACGAATTTTTACAGCTAATAGTTCTTGTAAAGTTTCGGCAGTTAATGTGTTTCTGTTTTCCAGAATATAATTGTTTTTTCTCTGATTTAAGAAATCCTGAGCTGCTTCTACCAAACCATAAAATGAAGTTTCGGCAGTATTCGGAATATAAGAGAATACAGTATTGTCTGTATCGCTGTCTATTGACTTAAGAACCGCTGGTAAAATTAATTTTCCTAAATTTTTACGTTCCTGATAAATTTCGGCATCACTTCCTCTGGAGAAATAAATTCTTTCAAACGAACAAGCTTTTTTTACGGTTGGTTCCAGGATTTGCTCCATAGAAACTTTTCCGCTTTTTTTGATGATTAAAGCATTTCCCGGTTCAATTTCCTGAACTTTTTCAAACGGAACATTAAATACAGTTTGAATAACAGGACGCTCAGAAGCGACAACGACCACTTCATCATCCTGATAGAAATAAGCAGGACGAATTCCCGCTGGATCTCTAAAAACAAAAGCATCACCATGACCTAATAATCCGGCCATTGCATAACCTCCGTCTAAATTTTTTGCAGAACGGGCTAATATTTTTGCGATATCCAATCGGTCTGCGATTACCGGAGAAGCTTCTCTTTTAGAATAACCTTCCAATTTGCAATCCTGGTAAAGCTGCATTACTTCTTTGTCAAGGAAATGTCCAATCTTTTCCATTACGGTAACAGTATCAGCCATCTCTTTTGGATGTTGTCCAAGCTCTACTAAGTTTTCGAAAAGTTCTTTAACATTTGTCATATTAAAGTTTCCTGCCAAAATTAGATTACGGTGCATCCAGTTACTCTGACGTAAAAACGGGTGAACACTTTCGATGCTGTTTTTTCCGAAAGTTCCGTAACGAACGTGACCTAAAAATAATTCTCCTATATAAGGAATGTTTGCTTTTTGAGCTGCCACATCATCTGCATATTCCGGATGAGCTCCTAACTCTTCATTAATGCGATCATTGATTTGTGCAAAAACATCCTGAATAGGCTGTGCATGATTTGAACGAACTCTGCTAATGTAGCGCTGTCCGGGATCAACATCAAGTTTGATGCTTGCAAAACCAGCACCATCCTGACCACGGTTGTGTTGCTTTTCCATCATCAGATACATTTTTTGTATACCGTAAAAAGCAGTTCCGTATTTTTCTTTGTAATATTCAAGCGGTTTCAGAAGTCTAACTAAGGCTATACCACATTCGTGTTTTAACGCGTCGCTCATTGTTTTTTGTATTTTGTGTTGTTGTAAGTTGTGTGTATTAACGTAATAAAAAAGCCCCGTGTTATCGAGGCTTTCGGGCATTATATTTCTATATCAAACTGCGTTAACGATTTAAATTGTTGTAATCGAATCGCTACTTCAGCTTTACTTAATGTTTCCATCCTTTCGGTTCCAAATTTCTCTACGCAGAACGAAGCTAAATTAGAACCATAAATTATTGCATTTTTCATATTGCCAAACGAGATGTTTTCGCTTTGCGCAATAAACCCTGAAAAACCACCTGCAAAAGTGTCTCCGGCTCCTGTTGGATCAAAAACATCTTCTAATGGTAATGCCGGTGCAAAGAATACTTCTCTATTGTGGAATAAAAGTGCTCCATGTTCTCCTTTTTTGATCACCACATATTTTGGTCCCATATCCTGGATTTTGGCAGCAGCTTTTACTAATGAATATTCACCAGAAAGTTGTCTTGCTTCTTCATCATTGATTGTGATAACGTCTACACGTTTAATAACGTCTAGTAATTCCGTAAGAGCGCAATCCATCCAAAAGTTCATTGTGTCTAAAACAACTAATTTTGGTTTTTTCTCCATTTGATCCAAAACACTGCTTTGTACTAAAGGATGCAAGTTTCCTAACATCACGACATCAGCATCTTTGTAATTTTGAGGAACTTTTGGTTGAAAATCAGCCAAAACGTTTAGTTCCGTTGCAAGAGTGTCTCTTGAGTTTAAATCGTTGTGGTATAAACCGCTCCAGAAAAAGGTTTTTCCGCCTTTTACAATTTCGATACCAGAGATATCAATATTTCTTGAAGTTAAAAGATCTAGATGTTCTTGTGGAAAATCGTCGCCAACTACAGAAACAATGGCCGATTGTAAGTTAAAAAATGATGCTGATAAACCAATGTACGTTGCAGCACCACCTAATATTTTATCTGTTTTTCCGAAAGGAGTTTCAATCGCGTCGAAAGCAACCGTTCCAACAATCAATAATTTATTCATTTTATGAATTTCGAATTAGGGTGCAAAGATACTTCATAAGTTACAATATTGCAACGGTTTAGGTTCTCAAAATTTTCATAAAAAAACAATATCGATTGCGGGGCTAAAACTATTGTAAATGAAGGAATTAAATTCGATTGTTTCGAGTGCTTAAAATATGTTTTTCGGATTTAAATTGCAAGTTTTATTTTTGAAAATATGTCTAAATTTTATAAAAGTTTTTTAAAAAAAAGTAGTTTTCTTTTTTCTGCAAAGCAAGAAGATTTTTTTGCGTATTACCCTTTTAATTTATTTTTATATTTTTAATCCAATTGATAGCATCTTTCATAGGTTCTTCAGAGTCTGAAAATGCTGTATTGTGGCCTAAATTTCCAAATAATTTATAGTCGTAATGTTTTCCTTTAGCTTTTAATATGTTAAGATATTCGATTGATAAATTTGCAGGAACCTGAATGTCCTTACCTCCAAAAATCCATAATCCTGAAATTGACAATTTAGCAAGAATACCTTTGGGATCTGTGTCAATAAACTCATATCTATCTGGGTCATTGAATATATGGTTTCTTGCATCTTCTTCTGAGTGGGCATCCCAAAAATTTTTATCTCCATTAGTATAAAATTGGAATCTCAATTGTTCTTTAACTGTTATAAGAGCTCCGCTAAATATTGTCATAAATTTGACTTTGTTGTTTTTTTCTGCAGTCAATGGAATTATCCATCCAGCTTGGCTGCCACCTATTAAACCTATTGGAATTTGATCATTTGATAAATATTTAGATAAACTATTTACAGCAGCACTGGCATCTAAAGACAAAAGATTTAGATTTGAGAAATCAACATTGTTATTTCCTACTTCAGGTCCTGCATATACACCAGCTGATTCTCCAACGCCGCGTTTGTCATACGTTAAAACTGCAATTCCATTATTGGCTAAAATTGTAGCAAAGTCTGTCATTCTTTTTTCTTGTCCAGATCCATGAATAATTACAACGGCTGCGTGTATGTTCTTAGGTGTGAAAATAGTACCGGCGAGTGAAATCCCTTCACTAAGAAATTTTATTTCTTTAGTAGTGAAGTTTGGCGGAATTGCTGATGCATAACTAGTGAAAAAAAACAATAACATTAAGAGAGAATATCTGCATGTTTTTTTTGCTCTTAAAATGTGTTTAAAAATCAACTTTTTATTTTTAAATTTTATACTTGATATTTCTTATCAAAATAATTCTTCAATAATCCTATCTGAACAAGAATCATAAACGGAACTATTAAAAGAGCATACAACACATTTTTAGACAAATGAATTCCTGAAAACAGCGTAAAGATTTTGTCTGTATATTCTTTATCAATTATCATATTATATGAGGTTCCTGAAGAAAGTGATGTATAAACCAAAGTAGCTAAACTCAAGCCAATAATAATCCAGGCTGGTTTAGAGATCAAAGGTTTGTAAACTTTAATTTTACTTTTCTCTGCTACTAAAACCTGAGCCATTATTTTTGAAGTAAAGTCAATTGATGGCGACTCTAAAGTGTTTTCAGCCATCATTTTATCAATAAGATTTTCTATGTTTTTATCGCTCTCTTTCATAATAATCTATTATTTCAGGTTCTAATTTCTTTTTCAAAATTACGGCTAATTTTTGTCGGCTTCTAAATAATTTTACTTTGACATTATTAGCATTAATACTCATTATTTTTCCGATTTCTTCTAAACTCTGATCTTCAAAATAAAATAAAGTTAATAAGAAATTCTCTTCTCTGGGCAACAAATTCAAACAATGCTGAATGGTCTGCTTTCGTTCGTTATCTTCTAAAGCACTCAAAGCATTGTCCATTGTCTTGATTAAATGTGCCGAAAATTCATCTATCGAAATATTATTGTCTTCCTTTTTATTTTTCTTTAATCGATCAAGACACGTATTGTAAGCAACTCTATAAATCCATGTCGAAAACTTAGAATCGCCTTTGAATTTGGTTAAAGAATTGTAAGCTTTAATGAAAGTATCCTGAGCAACTTCTTCTGCTTCTTCCCGGTTTTTGATCATTTTGAGAGCCAAGGTAAAGATCATATTTTTATAACGGTCAACCAGCACGGCAAAAGCATTTGCATCGCCCTGCAGGATTTTATCGATATAATGTTGATCGCTTATTGTGCTCATATTATATAGGACGACATGTTTTGTGTTTAGGTTACAAGAATTTTAAAATAAATTCCAATATTTTTAAATTTCAAATTCCAACTTCAGAACTTTGTCAAAGTTTTAAACTTTGACAAAGTTTAACCTCAATCTTGTTATCTCTTCTCCGTCGAGATGACAAAAAATAATCAAACAAAATTAAAAATTTAACTTTTGTTATAGATTTAGAGTTTCATTAAAAAATAAATTTAAACCCAAAATTAACTGATATTCAATAAGTTTTGGTCCTGAGGCTTCGGGATGGAATTTAAAATTTAAAATTTATTTTAATAAAGGTGTAACCTCATTTCAAAACATATCGTCATATGGGTATCAATCAATTATAAAAACATAAAAATTATGGGACCACAAATTTTAATACCAATTAGTCTTTTCCTAATGATCTTCGGAATCGTTTATCTTATTTTTTCAACAAGAAACAGAGAGCGTTTAGCACTTATCGAAAAAGGTGTTGATGCCAGTATCTTTTTAAAAGGAAGCGGAAAAGGTGTTCCGGCGTGGAAAATATTTGTTGTAAATTTTGCTTTCTTATTAATAGGAACAGGAGTTGGAATTTTTCTTGCCTTATTAATTACAACGTACACTTCTTTAGAAGATGATGCAGTTTATCCGTCGATTATTTTTATCATGGCCGGAGTTGGTCTGTTGACCGGATTTAAAACCGCCAAAGATTTAGATAAAGAAGAATAAGATTTTTTAAGTTAGTATTTTGAATAACGTATCGGGAACATTTCCTGATACGTTATTTTTTTATTCCATTTTTGAACCGATGGTTTCGTAGTAAACATCAACAGAAAGTTTGGCTTGCGCCGATGCCATAACAGCAAGTTGATCACAGCGTTCGTTTTGAGGATGGTTATTGTGACCTTTGATCCATTTAAAATTTACTTGATGTTTGCGGTAAACAATTAAAAAGCGTTGCCATAAATCAGCATTTTTTCTGCCGGCAAATTTCTTTTTTTCCCAGCCCAAAACCCATTTTTTTTCGACAGAATCCACAACATATTTAGAATCTGAAATAACCAAAACCTTCATATTAGGGTTCTTCAATTTCTCTAAACCTACAATTACAGCCAAAAGCTCCATTCTATTATTAGTTGTCAAACGAAAACCTTCGTAAAATTCTTTTTTATGCGGTGTTCCCACCAATTCCATAACCACGCCATAACCGCCATTTCCCGGATTTCCTTTTGCAGCGCCATCTGTATATATATGTACTTCGTGATTCATTTATTTTAGATTGTAGAATTCAGATTTTAGATTTTTGCAGTAAATGATCTAAAATTGGAGTTTGGAATTTAGATTTTAGATTTAGAATTCTCCTCTAATATTTTATGAATAATTTCAGGAAAGTGCTTTTGTTCCAGTTCATGAATCTTTTCGGCTACAGTTTCCGGAGTATCTTGATCTGTTAAAGCTATATTTTGCTGAAAGATAATGCCGCCTTCATCATAATTTTCATTTACATAATGAATTGAGATTCCGGTTTCTATTTCTTTATTATTCACTATAGCCCTGTGTATGTGCATTCCGTACATTCCTTTTCCTCCGTATTTAGGTAAAAGTGCCGGATGTATGTTTATAATTTTGTTTGGATATTGCTCGATTATGTTTTCTGGAAATTTCAATAAAAATCCAGCCAAAACTATTAGATCCGGGTCGATTTTTTGTATTTTTTGTAATACGTTTCGCTCTAAAAGTTCGTTTTTTGAGAAGATTTCGACCGGAATTTGATGATTTTTTGCTCTTTCGATAACTTTTGCATCAGCATTATTTGTAAAGACCGAAACGACTTTTGCGATTTCAGTCTGGGCAAAATATTTTATAATGTTTTCTGCATTAGTTCCTGAACCTGAGGCAAAAACAACAATTTTTTTCATAATCTAGTTAATTTTGAGAATGCAAAAAACGGAATAAAAATCGAAAATAAATAGTATTAAAAGGGCTTTCTTGAAATTAATTTTATAAATTAGTATCACATTTATAAACTAAATAGTTGTTTTAAAATAAAGTTTTTTATTTTTGCCAACAAATTAAATTCTAAAATTAAAGATTATGTCAGACATTGCATCAAGAGTAAAAGCGATTATCGTAGACAAATTAGGTGTTGACGAAAACGAAGTTGTAACAGAAGCAAGCTTCACTAATGATTTAGGAGCTGACTCATTAGACACTGTTGAGCTTATTATGGAATTCGAGAAAGAATTTGATATTCAAATTCCAGACGATCAAGCAGAAAACATTGCTACTGTTGGTCAAGCTATTTCTTATATCGAGGAAGCTAAAAAATAATAATATCACACCCGAATTCTAAAAAAACACCAATTTTTGAAATTCCAGATTCCAATTTTGGAATTTGTTTTTAAAACTTGAAATTTGTTAAAACTCGGGTGTTATTATTTTTTTAAATTTTAAAATTCGATTGGTTTTCAATCAAAAAGATATATTTATATTGTAATGCCCATAGCTCTTAAGTAACAATACAATTAAGAAAGCGTGGGTTTTATTTGTTTAAAGTACAAAATACATATTTATGGCGTTAAAGCGAGTTGTTGTAACAGGATTAGGTGCTCTTACTCCTATCGGGAATAATATCCAGGAATATTGGGATGCACTTGTGAATGGAGTTAGCGGAGCCGCTCCTATCACATATTATGATACAGAGAAGCATAAGACGAAGTTTGCCTGCGAAGTAAAAAACTTCAACATTGAAGATTACATGGACCGCAAGGAATCTCGAAGATTAGATAAATTCGCTCAATACGCTGTTGCTGCAAGTGATGAAGCTATTAAAGATGCCGGACTTACTGATGATAATATCGACAAAACAAGAGTAGGTGTTATATGGGGAGCAGGAATTGGAGGTTTAGAGACTTTTCAAGAAGAGGTAATTTATTACGCTAAAGGAGACGGAACTCCTAAATTCAATCCGTTTTTTATCCCTAAAATGATTGCCGATATTGCTCCTGCGCACATTTCGATGCGTAATGGCTATATGGGTCCAAATTATACTACTGTTTCTGCATGCGCATCTTCTGCAAATGCATTAATTGATGCTTTCAACTACATCCGTTTAGGAATGTGTGATGTAATTGTATCTGGTGGTTCAGAAGCTGCTATCACGATTGCAGGTATGGGAGGTTTTAACTCTATGCATGCATTATCAACAAGAAACGAAAGTCCGGAAACGGCTTCAAGACCTTTTGATGCAACCAGAGATGGTTTCGTTTTAGGAGAAGGAGCAGGAGCTTTGGTTCTTGAAGAATACGAACATGCTAAAGCCAGAGGCGCAAAAATTTATTGCGAAATTGGCGGAGGCGGAATGTCTTCTGATGCTTACCACTTAACGGCACCACATCCGGAAGGAATTGGAGTTATTGCCGTAATGAAAAATACATTAAGAGACGCCGGAATGAATCCTGAAGATGTTGATCATATCAATACTCACGGAACTTCTACTCCACTAGGAGATGTTGCCGAATTAAAAGCAATCAGCGCTGTTTTTGGTGATCATGCAAAAAATATCAATATCAACTCAACAAAATCAATGACAGGACATTTACTTGGTGCTGCCGGAGCTATTGAAGCAATTGCTTCTATCCTGGCAATGCAACATAGTTTAGTTCCTCCAACGATTAATCATACAGTTGTTGACGAAAACATTGATCCGTCATTGAACCTTACTTTGAACAAACCTCAAAAAAGAGAGGTAAATGTTGCCATGAGTAATACTTTTGGTTTTGGTGGACACAATGCGTGTGTATTGTTTAAAAAATTAGTTGACTAGTTTTGTCTATGAATATTATCAAAAAAATATTTTCAAAATCCCGTTCTCAAGAAGACGGGATTTTTTTTGACACTATTCAGAAAATACTTGGTTTTCAGCCTGTTTCAATAGATTTTTATAAGAAAGCGTTTACGCATCGATCTTCAAATAAATTAGATGAAAACGGGCACCCAATTAATTATGAAAGATTAGAATTTTTGGGCGATGCTATGTTAAGTGCGGTAATTGCTGCGCATTTGTTTAACAAAGCCCCAAATGGCGATGAAGGTTATTTAACCAAAATGCGTTCAAAAATTGTGAGCCGCGAGCATTTAAATGAATTAGGAAAAGACTTAAACCTGGTTCGTTTTGTCGAAAGTAAAGTACCGGTGCAGCATTTTGGAGAAAACATTCATGGTAATATTTTTGAATCACTTGTTGGTGCTATTTATTTGGATAGAGGATATTCGTTTTGCGAAAAGTTTATTCAAAAAAGAGTTATTACTCCTTATGTAGACATTGCAAGACTTGAAGGAAAAGTGATTAGTTATAAAAGTTTGGTTATCGAATGGTGTCAGAAAGAGAAAAGAATCTTTCATTATGATATTTTTGAAGATAACGGAATTGACGGTCAACGCTTGTTTGGCGTAAAATTGAGTATAGACGATAAAGTAATTGCAAGAGCAAGAGCAACTTCAAAAAAGAAGGCGGAAGAAAAGGCATCGCAACGCGCCTATTTTGCTTTTCAGGAAAAAATAGATAAGAAATAACTACAAGATTGTTGTAACTTACTTAAAACTATATCGTTTTCGTTTATAAATTAACAAAAACAACTCCATCTTAACTATTGATGCTCCATTAGAAATAGTATATTTACACCTAGATTTTTCATGATATGGCAATTCATAGATTGGATTTAGACGAATTTGACGAGATTGATTATTATTTAATGGCAATTCATACTTCATTAGAAGATTATAGATTAGCCTATTTTATCAATAAAAAACTTCCGATCAACTTAAGTAAGAGCAAAAACGAGATCCATGCTCAGACTAAGGAAGGAGAAGCAAATTTTTCTAGATTTTATTATTATGATTCTGAAAAAGCCGTTGCATGGAATCTAATTCAGAATAAAAATGAAATCATTTCAGTGAGTACAAATGATTTCCAGAATTTGTTTTCCAATGAAACAAGTGAGGTTTCAACAACAATTCATTTACTTCCTGAATTTAAAAAGGTAGATTTTTTCCTGAAAATAGAGAATAGTGAAGAGGCTATTGATTTTTCAGAAATTCAACAACAATTAAATACCATCGAGAGCATCGCCGCTATTTATGTCGTTGATACCAATAAAATAAAATCAAAAAACAATTTAATTTTTTAAAAAAAATGCTAACAAACAAAAAAACTAAAATTGTAGCTACACTTGGACCTGCATGTAGTACGAGAGAGATTATCAAGGATATGATCGATGCAGGAGTTAACGTGTTTAGAATCAATTTTTCGCATGCAGATTACGAAGGTGTAAAAGACAAGATTAATATCATTAGAGGTCTTAATGAAGAGTTTGGTTACACCACTGCAATCCTTGGAGATTTACAAGGACCAAAACTTAGAGTTGGTGTAATGGAGGAAGGAACTGTTGTACATGATGGTGATTTAATTACTTTTACAACTGCCGAAGATATTCTGGGAACTGCTCAAAAAGTTTTCATGAAATATCAAAACTTTCCAAATGATGTTAATCCTGGTGAGCGTATTTTGCTTGATGATGGAAAACTTATTTTTGAAATTATTTCTACAGATAAAAAAACAGAAGTTGTTGCTAAAGTAGTTCAGGGTGGAGAATTAAAATCTAAAAAAGGAGTTAATTTACCAAACACTAAAATTTCTTTACCGGCTTTAACTGAAAAAGATATTGCAGATGCTATTTTTGCTATCGAGCAAAAAGTAGACTGGATCGCACTTTCATTCGTGAAAACACCTCGCGATTTACAAGACTTACAAGAATTAATCGCTAAGCATTCTGAATACAAAATTCCAATTGTTGCAAAAATTGAAATGCCGGAAGCTTTAGAGAATATCGATAAAATTATTGCTTATTGCGATGGTCTTATGGTAGCGCGTGGAGATTTAGGAGTTGAACTTCCTGCACACGAAGTACCATTGGTTCAAAAAGATTTAATTCGCAGAGCTAAAACAGCCAGAATTCCTGTTATCGTTGCTACACAAATGATGGAAACAATGATTACAAGTTTAACGCCAACAAGAGCTGAAGTAAATGACGTTGCAAACTCTGTAATGGACGGAGCTGATGCTGTAATGTTGTCTGGGGAAACTGCTACAGGAAATTATCCGGTACAGGTAATCCAAAAAATGACTCAAATTTGTGAGGCTGTTGAAGATTCACCGCTTATTCAGGTTCCACAAAACACACCACAAATTAAAACGAAACGTTTCGTTACAAAAACAGTTTGTCATCAGGCAGCTTTATTGGCTAACGAAATCAAAGCAAAAGCAATTTGTACATTGACAAATAGTGGTTATACTGCTTTCCAAATTTCGGCTTGGAGACCATCTTCACATATTTTGGTGTTTACTTCAAACAAAAGAATCTTAACACAATTGAATTTATTATGGGGAGTAAAATCATACTTCTATGATAAAGACGAAAGTACAGATGATACTGTAACTGATGTTAACGAAATTGCAGTTCAAAAAGGGTACGCTGTAAAAGGTGATTATTTAATTAACCTTGCTGCAATGCCAATTAAAGATAAAGGAATGGTGAACACCATGAGAGTTTCTGAAATAGAATAGTTTTCGTTTAAGAAAAAATTGTAATAGAAAAAGCCATTCGATGCGTCGAATGGCTTTTTTGCGTTTTATAGTTTTGTCCATTTAGTAGGAATCGAAATTTAAATCAAATGGTTCTCAATTACTTTCTCTCTTATTATAGAAATGAATATTATGGGAATCATTTAATGTGTAAGTGTTTTTTAAACGTTTCTGTGTTTTTGGACTTTCCATTTCACAAAATCACTAAATGTATCTAAATAAAGTATTTATGTCGTTTCATTTTATAAAATGAAACAATCTCAACCCCAATAAATACAATTCTTCGTTTTTTTATTAGTTAATTTTGAACTAGTTAACAAAATTTAAGAAATTTTTTTGTTCTGATTTTCCTACTTCTTAAAATTTAGAAACGACAGCTAATACAATCAAATTTATTTAGCAAAAATTTATTTAGCACTATTTTTCTTGTATTTACATTAATAAAGAATTATTAACAAATTTTATTACCATGAAACAAAGTAAACTTAAAAATGGATTTCGAATTTCGATAATGCTATTTGCATTAGCTTGTTTTTCAATGACCAAGTTACAGGCCCAGGATAAAAAGCCTAATATTTTAATAATTTGGGGAGATGATATAGGTATAAGCAATATTAGTGCTTACAGTAACGGTTTAATGGGATATCAAACTCCCAACATTGATCGAATTGGTAATGAAGGGATAAAATTTTTGCATTATTATGGAGAACAAAGCTGTACTGCAGGCCGTGCAGCACTTTTAACTGGTCAGCAAGGTATTCGTACCGGTTTGACTAAAGTAGGATTTCCTGGTGCTCCAATGGGTATGAATCAGTTAGATCCTTCTATTGGCGGAATCATGAAAAATTTAGGATACGCTACAGGTCAGTTTGGTAAAAACCACGTAGGAGATCGTAATGAAAACCTTCCAACGGTTAATGGATTTGATGAATATTTTGGAAGTTTATATCACTTAAATGCTTCAGAAGAACCGGAATTAGCAGATTATCCTAAAGATCCTGCCTTCTTCAATAAATTTGGACCTCGTGGTGTTCTAAGATGTACTGCAACAGCTACAGACGATGGAACAGTAGATCCTCGTTTTGGAAAAATTGGAAAACAAAGAATTGAAGATACAGGCCCTCTTACTAAAAAAAGAATGGAAACTATAGATGATGAAACATCTGCTGCTGCAATTGATTATATCAAAAGACAAAATTCTGCAGGTAAACCTTTCTTTGTATGGTATAACGCCACCCGTATGCACTTGCGTACGCACGTAAGAGCAGAACACAGAGGAAAATATACACATGGAGACAGCGAGTATATTGATGGTATGATCGAACACGATATGACGGTTGGAGAAATTTTAAAAGCGCTGGACGATTTAGGAATTGCTAATAATACTATAGTTGTGTATTCTTCTGATAATGGACCTCACATGAACAGCTGGCCAGATGCGGCAATGACACCATTTCGTTCTGAGAAAGACACCAACTGGGAAGGCGCGTTTCGTGTTCCTTGTTTAGTTCGCTGGCCGGGACATATTAAAGCGGGACAAATTAGCGATCAATTGATGGCGCACAATGACTGGATGCCAACTTTGGCTGCAATTGCTGGAGAACCAGACCTGACCAAAAAATTATTGACCGGTTATAAAGCAAACGGAATTAACTATAAAGTACACTTAGACGGATATGATCAGTCGGCGTATTTAACAGGCGCAAGTCAAAAAAGTGCCAGAGATAAATTCTTTTATTCTGATGATGATGGATTGCTTGTAGCGATGCGAAAAGGAGATTATAAATCTGTTTTTGCTGAGCAGCGTTCTCCTGGAACATTAGCACTTTGGGGAGAACCTTTTACTAAACTGCGTCTGCAAAAAATGTATAATCTGTATCAGGATCCATACGAAAGAGCTGATTTTACTTCAAATACATACTGGGACTGGATTTTGAACCACGTTTATTATGGATATGAATTTATTGCCGAAGTAGCCACATTTGCAGAAACTTTCAAAGAATTTCCACCACGCTCTATACCGCCAAGTTTCTCTCCGCTTACTATTATGGAAGAGACATTAAACGGAATAAAATTACAAGGACAGCTTAAAGCATCACAAGCTCCGAAGAAAAAATAAAAATCATTACAATTTAGAATAAAAAGCTTGAGTTACCCCATAACTCAAGCTTTTCAATAAATTAAAATCAATATCATGAACAAAAAAATATACATATTACCCTTATTTTTTTTGATGCTGGTTTCATTTACAAAAGCGGATCATACTATAACAGCAATTCCTTCAGATGCTGTAAACTTTGCAAAAACATCAGATCCGTTGCCAAGCTGGAATGATGGCGCATTAAAAAAAGAGATTATTGCTTACGTAACCAAAGTAACCAAAAAAGGAGGTCCCGATTTTATTCCGGTTGAAGATAGAATCGCCACTTTTGATAATGATGGAACTTTATGGGCGGAAAAACCATATGTTCAGGAGTTATTTGCTTTTTACAGAGTAAAAAAAATGGTGGAAGCAAAACCAGAGTTGGCTCAAAAACAACCTTTTAAAGCTGTAGTAGAAAAAGACAAAACCTATTTTGAAACAGGCGGGGAGAAAGCATTGATCGAGTTAGTTGCCGCAACACATACCGGTATGACCGAAGAGGAGTTTGAAGCCAGCGCCAAAGAATTTTTTGCCGGAGCTCAATATCCAGGTAAAAATGTCCCGCTGAAACAAATCAGATACCAGCCACAATTAGAACTGCTGACTTATTTACGTGCCAACGGATTTAAAACCTTTATTGTAACCGGAGGAACAGTTGAATTAGTCCGTGCGATATCAGCTGATTTTTATGGTGTTCCAAAATATCAGGTTGTGGGAACTTCTTTCAAATACAAATTTGATGATGCAACAAATAATATTCAGAGAGAGCCGGCTTTAGATCTTTTAAATGATAAAGAAGGAAAACCTGTTGGTATACAATTGCATATTGGTCAAAGACCCGTTTTTGCCTGTGGAAACGAAGGCGGTGCCGGAGATCTTGCCATGTTAAGATATTCTCAGGGAAGCAAATATCCTTCATTTCAAATGATTGTCGACCATAACGATGCTGCCAGAGAATACAGTTATGAAGAAAAAGATAATTTATCATTGAATACAGCTGCTAAATATAAGTATCATGTAATTAGTATGAAAGACGATTGGAAAAAGATTTTTCCAGACAAATAATTTGAATTAATGAAGATTAAAATGAAACAACTTTTACAAGTTGGGAGTTGTTTCATTTTGATTTTTTAAGAATGATTACGAAATCTTAAAGTATACGATTATGAAATCTACAATACCACATATTAGCATAAAACGATTCCTGAGTGCCGCTTTTTTTCTTCTGAATTTCACTCTTTTTGCACAGGAAGAACCAGCAAAAGCAGGCTCAAGTGCGCAGGAATTGGCAGATAAATTGGCGAATCCGGTGGCTAGTTTAATTAGTGTTCCATTACAAAATAATCTTAGTTATGGTATTGGACCTTTCAACGGATCAAAATATACGATTAACATTCAGCCTGTAATTCCGTTTAAATTAAGTGAGAATCTCAATTTAATTACGCGTTATATTCTTCCGGTTGTAGATCAACGGGATATTACGGGCGAAAACACGCATCAATTTGGATTAAGCGATGCTACAGTAACCGCCTTTTTTGCCCCTAAAACAAAAGGACTTATATTAGGATTTGGACCTGCATTTTTAGTACCAACTGCAACAGAAAAATTCCTTGGAACAGAAAAATTCGGAGTGGGACCAAGTGCCTTAGTAATGCATCAGGGCAAAGGACTTTCAGTCGGTTTTATAGCCAATCAAATCTGGTCTGTTGCCGGAAATGAAGATCGTGCTGATTTTAATAGTTTTTACACACAAATATTTATGTCGCACAGTTACAAAAGCGGGGCAAGTTTAGGTGTAAATGCCGAAATTACTCAAAACTGGGAAGCCAATACAACGTTGATTTCCTTAAATCCATCCATTGGAGCCGTTACAAAATTAGGAGATCAGGTAGTTCAGTTTGCCGTTATGCCCTTAATTCCAATTGTTGGACCTCACGAAATTAAACCTGACTGGGGGTTAAGAGCCGTAATTGCTTTTGTATTTCCGGGGTAGTAAAAAATCATTTTTTCTTTTAAAATTTATTGATATGAAAAAAGCACTTCTTATTTTAATGACAGCATTCCTATTTATTAGCTGCAAAAAAGAAGTATCGACTTCAGATACAACAACAAAAACAACTACAGATACAAATGCAGTTCCTTCAGATAAGGATATTGTAGACGCTTACATGTATTTATATGCAAGATATCTGGTACTTCAACAAGAAAATTATGATATCAATGTAGAGAAAATAGGGTACAATAAAATCAAATACAATCCCCTTGGTTCAGCGCAATTTGTAAACCCAAATTTAGATGTCGCTTATCTCGAAGCGTGGATTGCTGTTGATAAAGACCATGCGGTTATTTTGAATGTTCCCAAAATTGAAGGACGTTATTATACCGCACAATTATTAGACGGCTGGGCTGATGTAATTGTGAACATCAACAATCGTAATTTTCCTAAAACGCCTTACGGAAAATTTGCTTTGGTTTTAAAAGGATCAAACCCAGCAATTCCTGCCGATGCTGTAAAAATAGAATTGCCGGCAGAAAAAGCAAAAATATTGGCGCGTGTTGAGTTAAAAGGAACTCCGGATATCGCACAAAAATTACAGAAACAATTTACGCTGACAGTTCCTGAGGGAATTAAAATAGCGCCTCCGGTTGCTATTCCGGATTTTACTCCGAAAAAACCAATTGGCGGTGAAATATTTGACAAAGTCGAAGAAGTCCTTAATTCTTATCCGGATGTAATGCCAAAAGGAAAAGAATATCAGGAAAAAGCAATTGCAGTGGGAGAATATCGTAAAAAAGATGACAAAGCAAAAGCCCGTATTGATGAAGTAATTCAAACAAAAGCAATTCCTGAATTTTTAGGGTATTCCAAAAAAGGTTTTGGAACTCAAAAAGACGGATGGTCTGTAAGCTACGCGACAGGCAAATTTGGTGATGACATTGTTGCCCGTGATATTATTAATTACGGTGGATTATGGGCAAATACAATCGATGAAGCCATTTATTTTATTGGATTAATTGACAGTAATAAACAGCCTTTGAGCGGTGATAAAGTGTATGAAATCAGATTTCCAAAAGATGGTCTGCCAGACACCGCCGTAAATGCGTTTTGGTCGACAACAATTTACAGCGTGCCGGATTATCGCGTAGTACCAAACAAATTAAAACGCTATAATCTCAATAATGTTTCCGGTTTAAAGAAAAATCCTGATGGTTCATTGAGCATCTGGTTAGCCTCTTCATTACCAAAAGGCGCGATAGAAAGCAACTGGCTTCCTACGCCTGCGGGAAAACATTTTTCGATCAACTTTAGAACGTATGTTCCTAAAAAAGAAGTGCAGGACGGCAAATGGTTTCCGGCTCCAATTGAAGAAAAAAAATAATACAGCCTAACTATCAAAATCAATAACATGAAAAATAAAAGACTTGTTGTTCTTGCAGTTGCTTTGCTGATTTTAACTGTTGGATGCGAAAAAAAGACCGTTATAAATGAACCACCATCAATAGACTCTTCATCGATTGTAGTTTCTGAGTTTGGAACGCAAATAAAAATGGATGGTGAATTGCCTTCAAAAGAATCCATTCCGGTTTTGTTTGATGAAATGGATTTTCAACAGGCAACCCAATGTTATTTATGGGGATTGCCAATTGTGGCTTTCGCCGAATGGCAGCAAATTCATTACAAAACATTTAATGCAAGCAGTAATGATCTTGTTTTTTATAATACCTATAATGATCGTTTGGGAATTCTGACCGGAAACGCTACGACGCCTTATATCATGTCCTTTATTGATCTTGCCGCAAATGGTCCAACAGTAATCGAAATGCCTCCGGGACACACTGCTGGCGGACTTGGAGATTTCTGGCAGCGTGAGCAGGCAACTATTGGCGAAATGGGACCGGATAAAGGAAAAGGCGGAAAATATATTCTGGTTCCGCCAACAATGAAAGATTTTAAACCTGCGGGTTATTATATCGTTCCATGTACTACTGTAAATATGTTTTTTGGTTTTAGAGCATTGGATCCGGATCCAAAAACAACGGAAATATTGGTGAAACAAGTAAAAATTTATCCGTATGATAAACGGGCAAATCCTACGCCTACAAAAGTGGTGAGTCCGCCGGCAGGAAAAAAATGGTACGGAATTCAGCCAACCGGAATTGCGTATTGGGAACGTCTTCATGCCATTTTGCAAAATGAACCTGTAGAAGAACGTGATCGTTTTTTTATGGCATGGCTTAGAAATCTTGGAATCGAAAAAGGAAAACCTTTTGCGCCGGACGAACGTCAGAAGAAAATTTTAATTGCCGCTGCTGCAAAAGGTCAACAAATGGCAATGGCAAATTCGTTCAACAAACGTTTTGCAGATGTAAAACACTGGCCGGATAAAAAATGGGATTATGTCATGATCATCAAAGATCCGTCGCAGCACGCAGATAATTACGATGAATTTTTCGAGAGAAGTTCTTATTTCTATGAAGCTGTTACGTACTCAAAAGCCATGATTACCAAAATACCAAATGTAGGTCAGGCGTATCTAGGTTCTTATTATGACAGCGAAGGAAACTGGCTGGACGGAGGTAAAAATTATACACTCAAAGTTCCGGCAAATCCTCCGGCAGTAAACTTCTGGTCGATTACGATTTACGATACTGCAACGCGTTGCCTTATAGATAATCCGCAGAAAAATGCCGATTTATCTTCCCGCAAGGATTTAATAAAAAATGCAGACGGATCTGTCGATTTGTATTTTGGACCAAAAGCTCCGGCTGGAAAAGAGAAAAACTGGGTACAGACTTTACCGGGCAAACATTGGTTTACCTACATGCGTTTTTACGGACCAACAGCCGCTTATTTTGATAAAAGCTGGAAAATGGATGATATTAAAGAAGTGAAATAAATAATTTTTATGATGACAAAAATCGAACATAAAAGCAATAATTTATTTGATCCGGAAGCATCAAAAGCAACACGTTTTGAAAATGGCGCTGCGATCAGAAAAGTTACGCCCCGTTCGGTTCATCAGGAATGGAAGCCATCAGAACAAAGAGAAGATCCAATTGAAATTTTGATTAAAACAAGCATTGGAAGAGTCGAAAGTTTATTGCCAATACGATACAGCCGAATGATGGAATCGCCATTTGCCTTTTTTAGGGGAGCGGCAGCAATTATGGCAGCAGATTTGGCACAAACGCCCAACACGGGAATTCATTTGCAGCTTTGCGGCGATTGTCATCTAATGAATTTTGGCGGATTTGCCACTCCGGAACGAAAACTGGTCTTTGATATTAATGATTTTGACGAAACATTTCCCGGTCCGTGGGAATGGGATTTGAAAAGACTTGCCGCCAGTTTTGCCATTGCCGGAAGATGGAGAAAATTTTCGGAGAAAAATTGCAAAGAGTTTGCCTGGAATGTAGCCGATAGTTACAAAAGACACATGCTCGAATACAGTAAATTATCGGCGCTTCAAATTTGGTATGCTGATATTGATCTGGCCGAACTTATCGAAAGAGGAGAAGATGAAGAGATTAAGGAATTTCAGCACAAGCGAATAAAAAAAGCATCAGAATATACGGCTCATGAAAAAGAGTTTGCAAAAATGACGTATCAGGATGGTTCTCGTGCCAGAATAAAAGATGATCCGCCATTGATTTTTCATCCTGTGGGAGAAGAAGGAAAACTGATCATACGAGAGGCAGAAGCGGCACACAATCGCTATATCGAATCGCTGCCGGATGACAAAAAAGTTTTGTTAAGCAGATACAAGCTGCATGATCTGGCTATGAAAGTGGTAGGTGTAGGAAGTGTTGGCACAATTTGCGGCATTAGTTTGTTAATGTCGGCAACGGGAGAACCTATTTTTTTACAGTTTAAAGAAGCCAGACAAAGCGTATTAGAACCTAATTTGAAGATTAAAAACAAATACAAACATCAGGGCGAGCGCATTGTAATGGGACAAAAGTTAATGCAATCCGCATCAGATATGTTTTTAGGATGGACACATGATGATCAGAATAAGTTTTTTTACATCCGTCAGCTTCGGGATGCTAAAGTAAAACCGGTTCTCGAAATTATGAAAGCCAGAAACATGGCTGATTATGCAAAAGCCTGCGGATGGGCGCTGGCAAGAGCGCATGCCCGCTCTGGAGATCCGTCGTTATTGTCCGGTTATTTGGGAAATAGTGATGAATTTGCCGATGCCATTTCAAAATTTTCAATTATATATGCCGATCAAAACGAAATAGATTACAACAAAATGTTAGAAGCAATAAAGGAAGGGAGATTGCCAATTTCGACAGAAATATAATTTTTAAGTAATTGGAATTCTTAACAATAAGAAAATAAAACGGAGAAAAAAAAGAATTATTTTTATTACATATTCAATTAATTTATTTAAGTTTATACTTATAAAAAAGCATTTGTTTATTTGTTGTCAAACGAGTTAAAAAAAAGATTTATCTTTGATAATTCACAATCATTTGTACTACAAGCACTTATCTTAGTTTATATTTTATAAACGACTTTTCCGCCGATTCTTTCCAATTTTGAAGCATTTTTTTAATAATTAGAAGTTTACACTCAAATAATCATTAATTTAAAATAGTACAAAATGAACAAGAAAATCACATTTCTCAGAATAATCCCAACGTTATTTTTGGGTTTAATTTACAGTTGTTCTCCAACAGTAAATGTCACAACAGATTATGACCATGCTGCTAATTTTGGCGAATACAAAACCTTTGCTGTTTATGATTTAAAAGCACAGGAAGGTCAGGTAAACCAATTAAACGTAGATCGTGTTACGAATGCCATTCGTTCTGAAATGATTGCGAAAGGATTTACAGAAAACAACACCAATCCGGATTTAAAAGTAAATGCAGTTTCGATATTAAAAAACAAACAATCCGTTACCGCAAACTCTGATTTTTATGGTTATGGCGGTATGTATCGTCCGTACGGATATTGGGGCGGCGGTGCCATGATGGGCGGCGGAACCACAACATTCAACACTTATGATTATGTAGATGGTTCTTTGGTTATTGATATTGTTTCTACAAAAACACAAAAATTAGTCTGGCAGGGAATCGGAAACGCACAAATCGACAGCAAACCAGACAATCCCGAAGAATTTGTTGCCAGTTCAATCAAAAAAATATTGGCAGGTTTTCCTCCCGGTTTAGCCAAAAAATAAACGGCTAAGTTATTATATGATTATGCCTGCTTTTTCAGGGCAGGTATAATTTTTCAAAAAGCAGATAGTTCCACATCGAAAGAAAAATAGTAGTAACTGAAATTTTAATGATATGATCGATATAGTACTCTCACTTTTCTTTTTTATAGCAACCCTAGTTGGTTTTGCTACTTCTTTTATGGTTCTTTTTTCAAGAAAAAATTACTCAAAAAGTTTTTTCCTGGGTCTGTTTTTGTTTAGCCTGGCAGTGGTTAGTGTTTATAATTTTTATTTGTCTGCCAATTTATTTA
>Ga0247736_10000038_pt1 | contig 98322 bp, 95 predicted proteins | sample UWRJL193509B2_FD_180935 | JGI IMG/M metagenome (GOLD analysis project Ga0247736, IMG submission 180935) | Plant litter microbial communities from Arlington Agricultural Research Station in Wisconsin, United States - UWRJ-L193-509B-2 | ecosystem: Environmental > Terrestrial > Plant litter >...
CCGCGATTTTAAAACTGTCATCATAGATGGTTAACCGACCACCTTTTGATCCTTTTCTTGGCTTTTCCATACTTGTTTAAATTTAAGGGTTAACCTAAACTTTGTCAAGTGAAATCAGGAATAGACAGGGTAAAGATGATACAACTTCAATACGGCTAGAGTATGGCATAAGATCAGTTTGATCCAAACCATTGTATCAATAGATAGTTAAGACACCGCTATCATCGCTATCTTTTTATGATTGCGGATCAATTGTGATAATCTCGTGAAATAAATAAAGCAGAACTTATGGTATATTTGTGCTATGAATACTGCTGAACTATTAGAAAGAGCATTGCACTTTGATTTCCTTACTAAAGAAGAGGGAGTTTTCCTGTATCATCATGCCGCAACTGCCGATCTGGCTTTTGTTGCTAATGAACTAAGAAAAAAACAAGTGCCAAGCGGCAAAGTTACCTGGCAGATCGACAGAAATGTGAACACTACTAATGTTTGTATCGCCAACTGTAAGTTTTGCAATTTTTTCAGGAGACCAGGCCATGATGAAAGTTACATCACGGATATCGAAACATATAAAGTCAAGATAGAAGAAACCTTCCGCTTAGGGGGCGACCAATTATTATTACAGGGCGGGCACCACCCTGACCTGGGACTGGCTTTTTATGCAGATCTGTTCAGAAAACTGAAAGAATTATATCCTGACCTTAAACTCCACGCTTTAGGCCCACCAGAAATCGCACACGTTGCCAAGCTGGAAAAGATTTCACATGCGGAAGTATTAAGCGCATTAAAGGCCGCTGGTATGGATTCCTTACCCGGTGCTGGTGCAGAAATATTGAACGACAGGGTGCGCAGACTGATTTCTAAAGGTAAATGCGGCGGACAGGAATGGCTGGATGTAATGCGTGCAGCACATCAGCTTGATATAACCACTTCGGCGACAATGATGTTCGGACATGTAGAAACAATTGACGAACGTTTTGAGCACCTGGTTTGGATCAGGGAAGTTCAAAGTGAAAAGCCTGAGCATGCCAAAGGCTTTTTAGCCTTTATCCCATGGCCATTTCAGGATGACGGAACTTTATTGAAGCGCTTAAGAGGAATCACAAACGATGTGTCGGGAGATGAATATATCAGGATGCTGGCACTAAGCAGGATCATGCTTCCGAATATTAAAAATATACAGGCTTCGTGGCTTACCGTGGGTAAAAATGTAGCACAGCTGTGTCTGCATGCAGGTGCCAACGATTTCGGTTCTATCATGATTGAAGAAAATGTCGTTTCAGCAGCAGGTGCACCACATCGTTTTACTGCTAAAGGAATACAGGATGCAATCAGAGAAGCCGGATTTGAACCACAGTTACGCGGGCAACAATATAATTACCGTGATATGCCAGAGCAACTGGAAGAACAAGTAATCACTTATTAAATAATAAGAAGCCCAATAAAAAAGCGGTGTAACATATATATGTTACACCGCTTTTTTATTGGGCTTCTTATTGACTGGTTATAAAAAAAGAAGAGGACAATTTGCCCTCTCCTCCATCTTAAACCTATGTACAACCGAAAACTATTTTATAAACAATGACGCGATAGCTAATACATCTGCTTTCACTAAGAACTCATCAAAGGATTCTGTAGCTGCATTTACAGAAACACCTAATCCCGGAATATTGATACCTAACTGGGTAACGTTATCTTCTCCTTTGTAAACTGCATCAACCTGTGGCACGCCGCTATCATTAGCGCCTGTGATCCATGGTTTCAATGCAGTTATACCGCCACCAGCAGGAGCTTTACGCATCTGGCGGATATGTGAAGCATGACGTGCTTCTACAGAGTGGATTTGTAAAGCTGTTTGCAATACGCTTGGGCTGCCCATCAATGCAGGGGCCTGACCTTTATAGGCTCTTACACCTGTATCTTCAAATGCCTGCGCTACGGCCAAAAAGGTTGGGTAATTAGAGAATACCGTTGGGAAAGTACCTTTAGCAGTATAATCAAATTGTGTCGCTACAAATGATACCGGTGTACCACCAGATGCAGTGATTGCACCTTTTAATAAGTTAACGTGTGCCAATTCATGGTCACGGATCGTATTGATTGCACCTACTGCAGGTGTTCCCGCAGGAATTAATCCCGAAGTAGCCGCACCTGTCTGGTAAAAATAATACTCTAAGTATTCTAACGTCAATGCAAAATTAAGCACATCAACTACCGTTGAGGTAGATTGGCCATATGCTTTTTTGAACATAGAACCCAAAGCAAGGGGTACTGCAGCTAAAGCCACTTTAGAACCCATTCCATAAAACTGTTTCATGGCTGCTCTGCGTGGATTTAAGCGTTCATACACTTCACCATCCACTTTTTCAATTTCTTCTAATATATTCAGGATATTCATGATTTCTTAATTAAGATGTAGGTAAATTAGCTCCGTTAATTGTTGTTTTGATATAAGATTGTGCGATGGTCAGCACTTCTTTTGGAGTTCTCGCTTTATCCAGGCCATTTGCATCAACCACTTCCAGGTTGGCGAACGAACCATTCTCAATCAAATCGCGGATCAATGCAGCATGTCTTGCTTCTACAGAAACGATCTTACCAGCTACCACTAAATAATCTGCAGATTTAATGAGCTTGCCTGCGCCGTTATAAGCAGAAACACCTAAATCTTCGAATGCTTTTGCAGTACCCAGTACTTCAGCTCTTACGCTAAAATTAATTTTCGTAAAATCTACTTCCAATCCGGGGATAGCAGCAGATCCTAATGCTTTTTTGAAAAACTCTCTGTGTGCAAGTTCGTGATCACGAATATCTGTTAACAAAGCAAGCTCTGTTGCCGAAATGTTTGCATAAGGTGTTTTTACTACTGCATCGTAAAATGCAGCTTCCAGTTGCTCTAATGCGTATGCATAGTTTAAGATACCCACATCGCCAGAACCCAAATCTACACCTGCGCTAAATGATCCGTTGTTGTCTTTTTTACATCCTGCAGCTATCAGTGCAACACCAGCAGCACCAGCTCCGGCATATTGCAGGAATGACCTGCGTTGTAATTTTGCAGTCAGAATCCCGCTCTCTTTGTGCAGCAATTCCTGATCCTCTTGTTCGAAATTTTTCATAGTAAGATATTTTAATTTTAATGTCATGAAGCTTTGCAAGATTTTATTACTTTTTTTTAGCTGTAATCTTATGAAGGTTTCATTTGTAAATAATTGTAATTGGTGGTTCTTTTATTTAAAAAATTATTATCGTTTATACCGTGACATACGGAGGAAAAAATGATCCGGTTTTGACATTTCGAGAAAAATTCTTCACTCGGCCATTTTTTTTTTAAATTGAGCGTAAATAAAAAAATCTGCCAGTGCTGAATGTTATTATTGTTGATGATGAAGAGTTTGCACGTTCATCGCTCTATTTCCTGATTCAGGAAAATTGTGAAAACGTACATATTTGCGGGATTGCCAAATCTGTTGAAGAAGCCCGGCAGCTGCTTACTTTGCATGATGTAGATCTTATTTTCCTGGATATCGCAATGCCGGGAAAAAATGGCTTTGAGCTGGTTCCGGATGCGAAAAACAACAATGCACAGATTGTTTTTACAACCGCATTTGATCAATATGCGCTGAAAGCCATTAAGGCAAATGCACTTGATTATTTATTAAAACCGATTGATATTGATGAGCTGAAAGAGACGGTTGACAAGGCAGCAAAATACATCCGTTTCAGTGATTTTGAACTGGAAAGAAATGAACGTCTGGAGCATTTAATGACTGATATTTCTGAGAAATCCGAGATCAGAAAATTAAGCCTCCCAAATGGACAGGGCTACACGATGATAGACATTAATGAGATTGTTCACATCGAAGCAGATAGCAATTATTCTGTATTCCATCTGGATCAGCGCGATAAAATCACGGTTTCGAGAGTGCTCAAAGAATATGAGGAGATCCTGCCCGACAGCCAGTTTGTCCGCATTCATAAATCGAGCATTGTAAATTTAAATTATATCAAAGAGTACAATTCTAAGAACGGATTAGAAGTCCTTTTAAAAAATGGACAGAAGATTGCTGTATCAAGGAGAAGAGCAAGTGTTTTTGTGGAAAAAGTTAAATTATACACCAGTCTGACCAGTGATAAATCATAAAAAAGTATATATCCGGGGAAGCTTTCTGTTCTATATCCTCTTATTGGTTTTTAGTCAGTATTGCAGCGGACAAACTACTTATATCAAACACTATACAACCAAAGACGGGTTACCCAGCAATAATTGTTATTTCACTTTACAAGACCAGAAAGGCTATATATGGGTAGCTTCAGATGCCGGGGTGAGCCGCTTTGATGGAAAGGTTTTTGAGAATTTTTCTATTGACGACGGACTGCCCGATAATCAGATCATACGGCTTAACGAAGACCGGTCGGGCAAAATCTGGTTTTCGGCCCTGAACGGACAGATGAGTTATTTCATGGATGGTAAAATCTTCAATGAAAATAATGATAAGTCACTTAGACTATTAAAGATAAACGGAATTATCACTTCTTTTTTTGAAGATCGAAAAGGGAATCTATGGCTGGGTACCAACAAAAACATGCTGGTAAAATGGGACGGGAGATCGATCACTAAATATACTTCCGCCAATCCGGCGAGTCAATTTATCAACACATTTGTTTATGAAGACAATACCGGTCACATCTGGGCTTCCAGTAACCGCTGCCTGCATCTTTTTAACGGGAAAACCTTTAAAAGAGTAAAGCAATGCATCTATCCCCTATCCTACAAAACAGCAATGAACCTTCCGGATAAAACGATGTTTTTTCTGGACCAGGACGGGTTAAATTTCAAAAATGGTAAAACGCACCAGCTCACATTGAAGGTTAAAAGTTCATTGCTGACCGATAATCCGGGTTATTTTTATGCGGAAAATAAAAAATCAGTCTGGATAACGAACAGTTCCGGTGTTTATCATGTTGACAAAAACGGCATACAATCACATTACCTGGAAAATGTAGGCGCCAGTCAGGTCATCAAAGACAATAAAGACAACAGATGGTTTACTACCACCAATGGAATCTATATGCTTCCAAGAAATTCTAACCAGATTTATATCATAGATACCAAACAGGGACTGAGCAATAATGGCGTAAAAAGTGTAACACGCGACCGATACCAAAGGTTATGGTTAGGGATGGATGATGGAAAAATCAATATTTTAAGCAAATCCGGATACACGGTAAATGCGATAGATTTACCTGATAAAAAAAAATTTAACAGTATTAAACAGCTCGGTACTGATGCTGGCGGTAAAATGATGTTTTTTTCCTCAGATTATGGAATGGGTATCATAAAAGACATTGATCGTCCGGGCGCAGACATCAGTTATCTTCAGGAACTTAACAACTCCCGTTTTGTACTCAAAAGCTTTAGTGTCAGTAAAAATAATAGCCTTGCACTGTCCTTGTCGTCTGGGGTAGTCATCATCAGCGATCCTGTAAACCAGCTGTCGTTTAATTCATCAACTTATAAAGAAGGTCAGAATTTCTTTAGCAGCAGGTCGTACCGTGTCTATTACGACAAGAATAAAAACCTGTGGTTCTCTAACGCGAATGGATTATCTGAATTGGCAGATGGAAAACTGAACAAGCGTTATAAGCAAAACCCGCTCCTGACCAAAAGGATAAATGATATTGCCCAATTGCCGGATGGCACCGTGATATTGGCGACTGACGGATACGGGCTGCTATTTTTGAAAGGGAATAAATTGGTGAAGCAGATTACGCGTGCCAATGGTTTATCAAATAACATTTGTAAAAAGATTTTTATTCATAACGACGACGTGTGGGTAATTACGAATAGCAGCTTAAACAGGATAGTTTTAGACGGCAAGTACGGTATAGAGTCTTTTGAATATACCGGAAATATATTGGATAACGATGTAAACGGACTTTATATTGATTTAGATACTGCCTATTTTGCCACTAATCACGGATTGGTATTTTTTGCTAACAAGCGGTTTAACCGGACAAAAGAGATTCCTGCGGTACTGATATCTTCGGTATTGAATAACAAAAAACCGCTGAGCTTAAATGCCCCCGTTTTAAACCTGGCGCCAGGCGATAACAATATCACTTTTTATTATAGTGCAATCGACTTTCTGAATAACAATATACTTTACCGCTACCGCCTAAAAAGTAAAGACAGCTGGACGGAAACAAAAAACCGGCGGATAGAGTTCTCTTCATTAGAACCCGGTAAATATAACTTTGAACTTTGCGCTAAAACAAGTAACAGCCAATGGAGTGAACCCGTTAATATCAGTTTTACCCTGCAGGAGCATTTTTGGCAATCCACCTATTTTCTGTTGCTCATTTTGCTCATTGCCAGCATTACTTTTTATAAAATCGCAGTTATCGTTACCCGCCAGCAGAAAGATAAAGAGAAACAGCGCCTGCTGCTGAAAAACAAGATACTGATGCTCGAGCAGCAAGCATTGCAGGCGATGATGAATCCCCACTTCGTTTTTAATGTAATGAACTCCATCCAGCATTACATTAATACAAAGGATACTTCTTCGGCGAATAAGATCCTCACGGGCTTTGCAAGACTGATCAGAAAAAACCTGGATATCTGTACAAAGAGTTTTATCTCCATTGAAGAAGAAATTGAATACCTCAGTCTTTACCTCAGCCTCGAGAAAAAACGATTTGGGGAAAAATTTAATTATACCATTACTGTTGCCGGGGATATAGACCAGGATGAAACGATGATCCCATCAATGATTTTGCAGCCTTATATAGAAAATGCGATATGGCACGGACTGATGCCAAAGGAAGAAGGCGGCAAAATTGAAATTATTATCGGGCATATTGATTCCGGCGAATTGCTGATCCGGATTATCGATGATGGAATAGGTATAGAGAATGCATTAAGGGATAAAAAAGACAAGCATGAAAGCAAAGGTATGAGCCTCACCCAGGAAAGGATAAACCTGATTAACCAGATTGAAGCATATCCAATACAAATTACCTATATACAAAACGGTAATTCGGGCACAACTATATCCATTATTCTAGCAAACAGGTAGATATTTACCGTTTACTCAATTATACCTACCACTTACTCATTATAATTGATTCCTGAAAGATTTTGCATTAAACTTGTTATAGATATTAAAGCAAACATAGTTTGTAAAAGCGTTCTTATAGAATTGATCAAAAGATATTTTTTAACCTAACCTAAAACTATATCTCAATTCAGGTTTCATTTGTGTGTTAAAAAGTGGTAAAGTTAAAGCTTTACCACTTTTTTTTTGTAGAAAAATTACTGATCTGATCGACAACCAATTGTAAATCTCCTTCAACAATTTTTAAAAAGTTCTTTCTTTGAAAAGCTTTTTATATTATTTTTGAATAAGTAAAAGAATCTATAAAAAGAGCCTTGATGCGATTTAAAAAGATTTTTTGTACTTTTAAAGTATTAACAAATTCTGGCAATTTTATTTTAGAGAAATGACAAATCCCAAAAAACCCATTAAGAAAAGTCCATTAGATGACCAGGATCCGGACAAGGAAATGACAGATGACAATTTTGATGATGCTGCAGATAAAAAGAAGGCATTCGACGAAGACGAGGATGACTTTGATATGCCATTAGATGACCTGGATACCTTTGATGATTTTGATGATGACGATGACAATTACTAAGAAATCTTACACCCCCCTATACAAAGCATCTTAATTAAAGATGCTTTTTTATTTTAATCCAGTAACTAAATGCAAATTATTCCCGTTGACAGTAAACAGACCAGAAAAGAATTCCTCCAGGTCCCTCATGATATCTATCAAAATGATAAAAACTGGATCTGCCCGCTGGACCAGGATGTAGAAAAAACCTTTGACAGCACCAAAAATCCATTTTTTAAACATGGAGAATGCACCCGGTGGATACTGAAAGACGATGCAGGGAACACAATTGGCAGGATCGCCGCCTTTATCAACCATAAAAAAGCAAATAACTACGAACAGCCAACAGGCGGAAGTGGTTTTTTTGAGTGTATAAACGATCAGGCTGCCGCCTTCAAATTGTTTGACACTGCAAAGGAATGGTTACAGCAGCGGGGAATGGAGGCGATGGACGGACCAATTAATTTTGGGGAGAACGACACTTTCTGGGGTTTACTGGTAGAAGGTTTTACTCCCCCGTCTTACGGAATGAATTATAATCCTTCCTATTATCAGCCTTTATTTGAAAATTATGGTTTCGTTACCAGTTACCAGCAGATTACCAATCACCTGCAGGTAAGAAACCCATTTCCTGAACGTTTTACAAAAATCGCCACATGGGTAGCGAATAAGCCAGGATATACTTTCGAACATTTCTCTAAAAAGAATGCCAACAAATATGTAGAAGACCTGATGGAAATTTACAATGACGGCTGGAAAGATTTTGAAAATTTCGTTCCGATCAAAAAAGAGACGCTTGAAGAGAGTTTTAAGCAGATGGAGACCATAATGGATGAAAAACTTATTTGGTTCGCTTACCTGAACGGAGAACCAGCTTCATTCGTAGTTATCATACCAGATGCTAACCAGATGATCAAAGATTTTAACGGTAAATTGGGTTTAATAGAAAAGCTAAGGTTTGTATACCGCAGATGGAAAGGGGTAAACAGGATGCGTGCAATTGTAATGGGGACTAAAACGGCTTATCAGAAACATGGCCTGGAATCGGCTTTATTTATTAAGTTAAAGGAATATGTGCTGCCGCTTGATCAGTATGATGAGCTTGAGCTTTCATGGGTAGGCGACTTTAATGATAAAATGCTATCTATTCATGAAGCAACAGGTGCCACTTTTGGAAAGCGGCACCTGACGATGCGTAAATTGTTCTCTTAATCGGGAGAACAATCTATTTTTCTCTTATTTCTTCATATAGGTCAATAACCTTTTTCTGAAGCTTAATGATCTCTTCTTCTCTAAGAGAAAGTTTCGCTTTTAGGTTATTGATCTCTTCGAAATTAACTGATTGCGGGTTTTCCCCTTCTTTTGAGATAATGTCCATAGTAGAAACTTCAAATAGGTTTGCGATCTGAGCAAGTCGTGAAATGTTAATGTCCGTTATTCCTGTTTCGATCTTTGAAAATGCAGGAATAGAAATGTTTAGTCTTTTGGCTACTTCGCCCTGGCTCCAGCCATTTTTCTGGCGAAGCTGTCTGATGTTCTTACCGATAATGTTCATTGTTATAAATTTAGGTGTGTTTTGTTCTTCAATTATTCAACTCGCGTGCCAATGTAACTAAATCGATACCTCCAAAGTTTCCCGAACTCATTAGTAACAGGTTGGTATCTTTAAAATCAAGTCCTCTCAAGTATTGCTCAAGACTATTGGCATTATCAAAAAAAGTAAGCTTATCGTTATTAAATGCTGTTTGAACATCTATTTCGTCGAATGGCATAATTTTTTTTTGTTGAAATGTTTTTTCATCAATATATACGATAGAATTATCTGCTTGGATCATCGTATCAGCATATTGTAGTAAAAAATTTTTATTTAAACTACTAAATGTGTGTAATTCTATACAAGCAACTAACTTTCTTTCCTCAAATTGTGACTTTACTGCCTCAATAGTCGCTTTTAACTTAGATGGGGAATGCGCAAAATCTTTATATACATTAGTGTTTTTTTCTTCAAATAATAACTCCAGCCTTTTAGCAGCCCCTTTAAACGAAGTAATTGCAGCATTAAATTCTTCCTCATTAATGCCTATTTCGTTACAAACCAGTTTCGCTGCACTTAAATTCATCAGGTTATGGTCACCGAAAACTTTCAAAGCCAGATTTTCTGGCTGGAGATAGGTTATACCAGCTTTAACGGTATGCAGGGGTATTTCGTACCCAATCTTTTGTATTTCACTATGATTGTTACCAACAATTTTTCTTAATTCTTTATCAGCCTCACAATAAATTAACCGGCCATCGGGCTGAATAGTTTCGATAAACAACTCAAACTGATGCAGATAGCTTTCAAATGTAGGGAAGACATTGACATGGTCCCATGCTACCCCGCTTATCACTGCGATATTAGCTTTGTAGAGGTGAAATTTCGGTCTCCTGTCAATCGGGGAAGCGAGGTATTCATCTCCCTCAATAATAATCAGTGGTGCGGCATCGGTTATTTTGACCATGGTGTCAAATCCTTCGAGCTGGGCCCCTACCAGGTAATCAAAATCTTTACCATGAAAATTAAGCACATGGAGGATCATGGAAGTGATAGTAGTTTTTCCGTGACTGCCTCCAATAACCACTCTAAGCTTATCTTTGGTTTGCTCGTATATGTATTCAGGATAAGAATAGATCTTTAAGCCAAGCGCCTGAGCGCGCAACAATTCGGGATTATCTAAAAGCGCATGCATACCAAGGATCACCGCATCGATATCTTCAGTGATTAATTCTTCATGCCAGCCCATTTTTTCCGGTAATATCCCGAACCTTGCCAGTCTGCTGGCAGAGGGTTCAAAAATCATATCATCAGAACCGGTAACTTTAAATCCTTTTTTATGTAAAGCTATTGCCAGGTTGTGCATTGCACTGCCGCCAATAGCTATAAAGTGTATGCGCATTTTACTCTTTTTTAAATTGTGCGGCTACCCAATCGCCTATCTTTTTATGGCCAATGTAGTTTATCTTTAATAATTCGCAAGCCTCCCTGATCAGCTGAAGGTCGGGAGATTCATAAAAACCACTAAAATAGATATCGCCACCTGCTTTTAATACTTCTGCATAAACAGGTATCTGGTCTAACAGGATATTGCGGTTGATATTTGCCAGTATCAGATCAAATTGCTGTTTTGGAATTACTTCTTTTCCCCCGCAAAGTACGGTTATGTTATCAATTCCGTTCAGGGCAGAATTTTCTATTGCACTTAAATAACATACTTCATCATTGTCGATAGCTATAAGGTCCTGAGCGCCTTTTTTGGCAGCAAGGATAGCCAATATCCCCGTTCCGCAACCCATATCCAGTATCACTTTGTCTGCTGTATCAGCATCTAGTATATACTGCATCATCATTGTTGTTGTTTGATGGTGACCGGTACCGAAAGCCATTTTCGGATCAATAACGATCTGGTACTTATACTGGGGCTGGTCGGCATGAAAAGTTGCACGAACATAACATCTTTCGTCGATGATCAAGGGTTCAAAATTCTTTTCCCATTCCTCATTCCAGTTTTCAGCTGCAATTTCTGTTACCGTAAAGACATATTCAAATTCACCGTCAAACTGCACCAATGCTTCGGCCAGTGTTTCCTGGCTATAGCTGGCATAGTCAACAAATGCAGAGAAGCCATTATCCGTGTCTTCAAAGGTGTTAAACCCGATATCAGCAAGTTCGCTGATCAGCAAATCCTGCTGATATTCCTGTATAGTGGTAAAACTAAATGTAACTTGAATGTATTGCATTAATTATTGAAAGTTTTAACGATATCGGCAAAATCGCGCGATTTTAATGAAGCACCACCAATCAATCCGCCATCGATATCTTTCTGAGCGAAAAGTTCAGCAGCATTTTTCGGGTTACAGCTTCCTCCGTATAAAATTGAAGTCGCTTCACCTACTACATCTCCGTATTTTTCTGAAACTTCTGCACGAATAAATTCATGCACTTCCTGTGCCTGCGCTGCAGTAGCAGTTAAACCGGTACCGATAGCCCAAACTGGTTCGTAAGCAATAACAACCATAGAAAAATCAGCCTCAGACAGGTCAAACAAACCATTTTCTAACTGACCTTTTAATATTTCAAAGAAATTACCATTGTTTCTTTCATCCAGTGTTTCCCCAATACAAAAAATTGGCACTAAATTATTAGCAAGGGCAATTTTAGTTTTTTCTGCAAGTAATGCATCGCTCTCAGCAAAATACTGGCGGCGCTCTGAGTGGCCTACGATCACATATTCGCAACCTACCGATTTGATCATCTTTGCAGAGATCTCACCCGTGTAAGCACCGCTTTCATTCTGGTGGCAATTTTGCGCACCAATTTTAACTGTATCTCCGCCCAGTTTAGATAAACTGTTCAAATGGATATAAGGAGCGCATATGATAGCAATCTGGTCGCCTTTTTTCTCATCTCTTACGATGTTAACGATTTCTGAAAACAGGGAAATACCTTCTGAGTAATCTGTATTCATTTTCCAATTTCCTGCTACTATTTTCTTTCTCATAATAATTATTGTTATTTCAGTTGTAATATTAAACGCATGCGTCCTATATCTACACTTATATATGTGCTAAATTATAAAACTCTTAATTAAGAACGTCTATAAATTGAAGTTAATTTAAAAATCGATGCCAAGATATCTCTTTCAATCTGATTAAATTCAATATTTTTTCGTTCAAAAACCTTTTCTGTGGTTTCCATCATCTTGCTAAGGGTATAAACAGCAAAGTCGTCCGGTCCGCCCCAGGAGAAATCAGGAATGAAATTCTTCGGATAACCGGCACCAAATATATTTGCACTGACACCAGCTACTGTCCCTGTATTAAACATGGTATTGATACCGCATTTAGCATGGTCCCCCATAATCAATCCACAAAACTGCAAACCTGTTTTTCTGAAAGTTTCCTGTTCATAATCCCACAGCTTAACTTCGGCATAGTTATTTTTAAGATTTGAATTATTGCTGTCGGCACCAATATTGCACCACTGGCCCAGAACAGAATTACCGAGGTAGCCCTCATGCCCTTTTGCAGAATACCCCCAGATGACTGCATTATTGATTTCACCGCCAACCCGGCTAAAAGGGCCAATCGTAGTTTGTCCATAAATCTTACTCCCCATTTTTACCTGAGAGTTTTCACCTAATGCAAAGGAGCCCCTGATATGGCTGCCTTCCCATACCTCAGAATTTTTACCGAGGTAAACCGGACCGTTTAAGGTATTAAATGTGGAACACTCTGCAATAGCTCCCTCTTCTATAAAAATATCATCTCCTAAAATCGTATTGGTGGAGCTCAGTTTTCCTGAAACCCTGCCGGCAGTGAGCAGTTTAAAATCAGCGCGGAGCTGCTGATCATTATTTTTAAAAATATCTTCGGGATATACGATTTGCGTGTAGCAGCCCGCGTAGGCTACAGGATGAAGACTGTCAGTCCCTGATGAAGGGAGCAATTCTCCTGGATTAAGCCTATAAGCCAGAACAACACTGCCACCAGACAGTACCTCACCAGAGTTTAATGCAGCAATTGCATCAAAAAGATCAGGATCAGGGCAAACGGAACCATTAATAAAAACAGCCGCGTCGGTACGGAGTACATATTTTAAGGAAAGATAATCCGCAGTTTGAAATCCGGGTACAGTACGGAAATACTTCTCCCATTTCTCAGCGATAGTCATTATCCCCACTCTCAGGTCTGCTACAGGCCTGGTAAAAGTGAGCGGGCGAAGGGTTATTGCTGTACGGTCATCGAATAAATTAATGGTCATAGGCCACAAAAATAAAAAAAGTCCCGACGCATACGCACCGGGACCTTAAAATAATTTTTATAAAACGTAAGATTATTTCTTAGCGTAACGTGTTTTGAATTTATCAATACGTCCTGCTGTATCTACCAGTTTCATTTTACCAGTATAGAAAGGGTGAGAGGTGTGTGAGATCTCTAATTTGTAAAGAGGGTACTCATTACCATCTTCCCATGTAACAGTTTCTTTAGTATCTACACAAGATTTAGTTAAGAAAGAGTATTCGTTAGACATGTCTTTAAATACTACGAATCTATAGTTTGATGGGTGAAGATCTTTTTTCATATGAATATATACTTATTTGTCGCTTGCTTATTTTGAAGGTTGCAAATATCCTAATTATATTTTTTATATACAAGAATTTATACAAATTTATGTACTGTACTTTTTTCTTGTCTCCACTTTCTGCATTTGACGCTTAAGGTATTCATCCGCAATCACTTCTGCAGAAGGTAACTGGGAACGGCTCACCAGCAGCGATTTTAATTTATCTTCATCAACATCAGCACGATAAAGGATATTCATCATTTTAGAAATATCATTATCAAGTAACCAGGAGAAAGCATAGATCATTTTCTGACGTATAATATCGAAAGACCATCCTTCGTCCATCTCAAAATCATTCCCTATTATTTTACTCAGCGCTTTTACATCATCCATTCGTTTTATTTTTTAATTTCCTGACAAATCTCTACCAGCACACCGTTTGTTCCTTTCGGGTGCACAAAGCAGATCAGTTTATTATCGGCACCAATTTTCGGATCTTCACTCAGCAGGGTAAAACCATTGCTTTTCAGCCTTTCCATTTCTGCATAGATATCATCTACGTCGAATGCAATATGATGAATTCCCTCTCCTTTTTTCCGGACAAATGAGGCAATTGCGCTGTCTCCCGAGGTAGCGGCCAGCAGTTCGATTTTGTTTGTCCCGGTTTTAAAAAAAGCGGTATCGACCTGTTCGGAGGCCACTGTTTCTTTTTTATAAGGGGGCACCCCCAGCAACTGTTCGTAAAGATCGCAAGACAGGCCGAGATCCTTTACTGCTATACCAATATGCTCTATTTTATTCATCATTACGGTAAACGTTAAACAAATGTAAAAATGCAAGTTTTACGCATAGCTTCATCAGGATATATGACAATTGTTGGTAATCTTTTTTAGTACATTTGTATACTAAAACAATAGTATATATACGATGGAACTTCCGGTTTATTTAGATAATAACGCAACAACACCTCTGGACCCCAGGGTCCTGGAAGCAATGATGCCTTATTTAACTTCTAAATTCGGGAATGCCGCCAGCCGCAGCCATGCTTTTGGCTGGGTTGCAGAAGAAGGTGCAGACTATGCACGGGAACAGGTAGCCAAATTAATCGGCTGTACTGACAAGGAAATCATTTTTACTTCCGGAGCAACAGAAGCTGATAACCTGGCGATTAAAGGTGTATATGAAATGTACCAGGCTAAAGGCAATCACATTATTACCGCAGTTACTGAACATAAAGCAGTGCTGGATACCTGTAAACATCTGGAAAAACTGGGTGCAAGGATAACTTATCTGGATGTGAAGGAAGACGGACTGATTGATCTTGATGAGCTTAAGGCAGCCATGACCGATCAGACGATCCTGGTATGTATCATGTATGGCAACAATGAAATTGGAGTGATCCAGCCGATCAGAGAAATCGCGGACATCGCCCATGCATATGGTGCGTTACTAATGTCTGATGCTACACAGGCTGTTGGTAAAATACCTGTGGATGTAGATACTGATGGAATAGACCTGATGGCATTTACCGCGCACAAAATGTATGGTCCAAAAGGTGTTGGCGCTTTATATGTACGCCGTAAAAACCCAAGGGTTAAACTCACCGCGCAAATGGACGGCGGCGGTCATGAAAGGGGCATGCGTTCAGGCACATTAAATGTTCCTGGTATTGTAGGGTTCGGAAAAGCGTGTGAGCTGTGCAGACTGGAAATGGCCGGAGAGTCTATACGCCTTGCTGCATTGAGGGATAAACTGGAAAACGAGTTAATGGAAATGGAAGAAAGTTATGTGAATGGCAATATCCTGCACCGTCTGCCCCATACAACCAACATTTCATTTAAATTTGTAGAGAGTGAAGGTTTAATGATGGCGCTGAAAGGGCTTGCAGTATCTTCCGGTTCTGCCTGTACTTCAGCTTCTATCGAACCTTCGCATGTACTGCAAAGTTTAGGCCTGCCAGACAACCTTGCGCATTCTTCTATCCGTTTTGGATTAGGCCGCTTTACCACCGCAGAAGAAATTGACTATGCGGTTGAAAGTATAATAAAGGCAGTGGAGCAGCTGAGGGCACTTTCGCCGTTATGGGAGATGTATAAAGAAGGCGTCGACTTCAATAAGGATGAATTAGCGCGAATAACAAGATAAACAGGGGGCCGAAGAACGCTCATAATAAATAACCAATTTAATCTGGTCTGGTAATTGCAGACTTTTTAAGATTTTAAATACTAAAGGATATGATCACAATAACAGATAAAGCAAAAACTAAAATTGATCACTTGATGCAGGAATCACAAATGGATACCGATTACTTTTTACGCGTATCAGTGAAAGGCGGCGGATGTTCAGGATTAATGTACGACCTTGATTTTGACAATACTGTAAAATCAGACGATCAGTTTTTTGAAGATAAAGGTGTCCGTATTGCACTGGATATGAAATCATTTTTATACCTGGCTGGTACAGAACTTGACTTTACTGACGGAATCAACGGAAAAGGTTTCAATTTTAATAATCCAAATGCAAGCCGCTCTTGCGCCTGCGGAGAAAGCTTCTCTGTATAAAAGCATTTTTTCAAGATAATTAAAGGGCACATTTGTGCCCTTTTTTGCTTAAACGACTATATTTACCAGCCCCTCCCCCGCACACCTCAGTGCTTACAATTGTGTTTTTAATGTAAAAAAGTTTATTATTGCCTTCGCAAAAAACTAAATATGGTATCATTTACTGAATTTTCTACCGTTCCCAGCCTATTGAGAAATGTGGTAGAAAATATTCACCCCCCTCAGGAAACGTTTTTAATTGACAAAAAAGGCAGTGAGTGGGAGAATATTTCTTTTAAGCAAACGCTGGATAATGCGGATGCAGTTTCTGCTTTTTTTCTGGAAAAAGAAATTGTTAAGGGCGACAGAATGGGTCTGATGATTGAAAACGGCCCGGATTATGTCTATTACGACCAGGGGATCCAGCAAATCGGCGCAATCAATGTATCAATTTACCCAACCCTGTCTGAACAGGAAGTAGAATATATCATCAATGACTCCGGCATAAAAGCAATTTTAGTCGGCAATCCTTTTTTATACAAAAAAGTACTCAAAATTGCAGATAACTGCAGGGCGCTTCAATATATTATCCCTGCCTTTGCAGAATATGGAAAAACAGTGATTGCTGAAGATCTTCGTGCGGAGATCATCAGTTTTGAGCAGGTGCTAAAGGATGGTTCAACAAAGATAAATGATTACCAGGAACAGATTACCGCAGTACGTAACTCACTGCGCCCTTCTGATACTTCTTCCCTGGTATACACTTCCGGCACTACCGGAACACCAAAAGGCGTAATGCTGTCCCACAATAATTTCGTAGAGAACGTTAAGGTATGCTTACAGCAGATTCCGGTAATCGATGAGACCGACCTGTTTTTATCGTTTTTACCGCTTTCACACGTTTTTGAGCGTACAGCTACTTACCACGTATGCTGCGCACAGGGCTGCAGAATGGCTTTCGCACAAAGCTTAGAGCTCTTGGCAAAAAATATGGGCGAAATCAGGCCCACGGTCATGAATTGTGTACCCCGTTTATTGGAGCGTATCCATGATAAAGCGATCAAAAGCGGAACCGCTGATGGCGGTTTAAAGTCAAAGATATTTTTGTGGGCAATGGAAACAGGCCAGAATTACCGCCAGAAAGGCGAAAGCGGAAAAAGACCGGGACTGATCTTGTCGGCCGAAAAAATGATAGCGGAAAAACTGGTTTTCAGTAAAATCAAGGAAAAGACTGGCGGCCGACTGAAATTTATGATTTCCGGAGGCGCGGCATTACCAAAAAACGTAGGTGAGTTTTTCGGTAACCTGGGTATAAAGGTACTGGAAGGTTTCGGGCTCACCGAAACATCGCCTGTAATGTCTGTTACCGAGTACAACCGACAAGTTTACGGGACTGTGGGCAGGGTAATACCAGGTATTGAGATCGGTGTTCAGGACGTGGAAACCAAAGAGATGATTAACATCCAGACACATGATACTTTTAACGAGGACTTTGAATGTGCCGAAGGGGAAATCATTGTACGCGGGCATTGCGTGATGCAGGGATATTTTAATAAACCCGCTGAAACTGCCGAGGCAATAGATAAACACAACTGGTTCCACACTGGCGATATCGGCCGCTTTTATAAGGGTAACCTGCAGATCACCGACCGCCTGAAAAACATGATCGTGAATGCGTATGGAAAAAATGTCTATCCTACGCCAGTAGAAAACATATACCTTAAAAGCCTTAAAATCGAACAGCTGTTCCTGATTGGCGATAAAAGGGAATACCTCACTGCCTTTATTATCCCCAACAGGGAGAGCATGCAGGAAAAGTTCAGCCTTCCCGATGCGTTCTTCTCCTCCCCCGAAATTTTTATCGACGACCCAGAGATTATCAGCTGGATCAATCAGGATATCAGGAAACTATCCAATGAACTGTCCAAGTTCGAACGGATCAAGAATTTCAAAATCAAAAGAAATCCATTCAGCATGGACGAAGGTGAGATCACCCCTACGATGAAAATAAAGCGGAAAGTAGTAGAGAAAAAATATGCGGAAAGCATAAATGACCTCTACAAAGAATCGGTTGAGGCAGATTAGAATTTTCTGTGAAAACACCCTTCTTATTTACTATTTTTGCAGCTTATCCGGCCAAAGCCGAATATTTAATAAATTATGAGTACAGGACTATCAGAACAAGAAATATTACGCAGGAGTGCGCTTACTCAATTACGTGAACTTGGAATAGATCCTTATCCTGCCGAAGGATACGAGATTACAACCAACGCAGAAGATATCTCAAAAAACTACGAAGCAAATAAAGAAGCTTATCAAAACGTAAGTATTGCCGGAAGGATCATGACACGCCGTATTATGGGCAGTGCGGCCTTCGCAGAAATACAGGATTCTACAGGCCGCGTACAGGTTTATTTAAAAAGAGATGAACTTTGTCCGGACGAAGATAAAACGCTTTACAACACTGTTTTTAAGAAGTTACTGGACCTTGGTGATTTTATTGGTGTAAAAGGTTATGTTTTTACTACACAGACCGGCGAAATCTCTGTCCATGTTACAGAATTTAAGTTATTGTCCAAATCGCTGAAACCCCTTCCTGTGGTTAAACGCGATGAGGAAGGAAATATATATGATGGTTTCACTGACCCTGAATTAAGATACAGACAGCGTTATGTAGACCTTACTGTTAACCCGGATTTTAAACAGATTTTTATTAACCGGTCTAAGGTAATCAATACCATGCGTAATTACTTCGATCAGCAGGGCTGGATGGAAGTGGAAACGCCTATCTTACAGTCTATCCATGGTGGTGCTGCGGCACGTCCTTTCGAAACTCACCATAATACACTGGATATGCCCTTATATTTAAGGATAGCCAATGAGCTGTATTTGAAAAGACTGATCGTTGCTGGTTTTGACGGTGTATATGAGTTCGGAAAAATGTTCAGAAATGAAGGTATGGACCGAACACATAACCCGGAATATACTGCAATGGAAATCTATGTAGCCTATAAAGACTATATCTGGATGATGGCCATGGTAGAAGAATGCCTGGAAAAAGTAGCCGTAGCGGTACATGGTGTCCCGGTTGTTAAAGTTGGAGAACATGAGATCAACTTTGCCGGCCCGTACGAGAAATTAACCATGTACGAATCTATCCAGAAATATACAGGGATTGATGTGTCGGCTATGACCGAGGAACAACTGATTGCTACCTGCAAAGACCTGAATATCGAAACCAACCCGACTATGGGACGCGGAAAACTGATCGATGAACTGTTCAGCGAAAAGGTTGAAGCAAACTTAATACAGCCTACATATATTACAGATTACCCTATCGAGATGACACCTCTTGCTAAAAAGCACAGAAGTAAAGATGGCCTGGTAGAACGTTTTGAGCTGTTTGTAATGGGTAAGGAAATTGGAAATGCCTACTCTGAGCTGAATGATCCGATTGACCAGAAAGAACGTTTCGAAGACCAGCTGAAACTGGCTGCACGCGGTGACGATGAGGCCATGGCCATGGATGATGATTTTGTACGTGCATTGGAATACGGTATGCCGCCAACATCAGGTTTAGGTGTAGGTATCGACCGTTTAGTGATGTTGATGACTAACCAGTCTACCATACAGGAAGTATTGTTCTTCCCTCAGATGAGACCGGAGAAAAAAGCAAAAGTAACGAGCGACGAAGATTTTGTGAATGCAGGTATCCCGGCAGAATGGGTGGTTGTGATCCGTAAAATGGGCTTCAACACGATCGAAGATCTTGCAGGCGCTAATGCGAACAAGGTATTCAATGACCTTGGCGGGATGCGCAAGAAACTAAAGCTGGATTTAACTATGCCTTCTAAAGAAGACGTAACTGCCTGGTTTTCTTAACAAAGAGATAACATAAACTTAAAGGCCTGCCCTGCTTAAATGTGGCAGGCCTTTTCTATTTTTAGCATACATTAAAATTGTATGTTATGAATAACTCAAGTCTTGAAATTACCGAGAATGAATACTGCATAAAATTGAACAAAGATGCGTTCGATCTTTCACTGATCCGTCAGCTGATCAAAAGGATCCAGACTGAACAATTATTCTTCAGCAAAAGCAGGCAGTACCTGGATGATGATATCATTAGCAGGGGCGGACTAAATGACAATGAAAACTTTGATAGTTTAACGGATAAATAAAAAAAGCCACGTAAAGTGGCTTTTTTTATTTGCTGTAATGAGGTAATCAGCGATTACCTGCTGTATCTTACCTGCTGCTGTTTATCAAGCATCCCCAGCTGATCTTTCATCTGTTTAATCTGATCAGCAAGCAATTTATTCTTATCTGCTTTTTTAGCTTCTGTCAAATACATCTGCGCTTCTCTTTTATTACGTTTTCCCATTGCAATACCAGCAAGGCTTAATTTTGCCAGCGCAATGTTATGGTCCATCTGCATACCCAGAGAAAGTGCTTTCTTAAAATACTTTTCTGATTGCATCGGTGCTTTTCTGGATTCGATTAATCCAATCAGTAATTGGTAATAACCATGCTGAACCCTGATGAGCTGTGTTTCATAGTTGGTGATCCTTTTCAGGTAAACTTCCGCTTTGCCCATATCGTCTTTACGTAAAAACCACTGTGCAAGGAGCATATTTTCATTATAGAAAAAGGTCACGATGATCAGAATACTAATGAACACTGCCAAAATACCCCAACCCCAGAAACCGAAAATCATGAGTGCTATCGCAGCGCCCAATACCACAAAACCTACAATAAGTCTTACTATGTTTGGCATATCTATCTTTAATTTTATTTCGTGCAAATATCGTGTTTATATACCAAAAATCAGATCTAAAATAATAATTAAACAAAAAAACTATTAAAGTTGTTGATGCTTATATTTGTGACCGACAGCAGCATTCTGTGCTACTAGTGTGCACTGCAGGTCAAACGAACAAGGAAAAGATTTATGCAAAATTCATATAGCCGGAAAGACCTGATGTCCGCTCCGGAAATGAAAGAAAAATTTGAGACAGAATACCCTGCTTATCAACCCGATCTGATCGCTGCAGCGAAACTGCAGGATTTAATGAAAGGCAAAAAGATAACAATAGTACTGGGGACATGGTGCAGTGATAGTCAGCGGCAAGTACCCCGGTTTTATAAGGTGCTCGACCAGGCAGGGGTTGATGAAACGGATATTACACTGATTGGCGTAGACGAAATGAAAAAAGCGCCTGATGGAGAGATCGATGGCCTGAATATCGAGCACGTACCCACCTTCATCTTTTCCGAAAACAATAAAGAAATAGGTCGTATTACAGAGTTGCCGTCAGACACGCTGGAAAACGATATGGTTATAATTTTATCAACATAAATAATGTCAGCAGCGTTAGAACCGGGATGGTTAAGTGTACTGGAAGGTGAGTTTGAGAAACAGTACATGAAAGATCTTAAATTATTTTTACTCCGTGAAAAAGAAGCGGGATATACGATTTTCCCGAAGGGCGCGGATATTTTCAATGCTTTTAATCATACTCCATTCAGCAAAGTGAAGGTGGTGATACTTGGCCAGGACCCCTACCATGGCGACGGACAGGCACACGGACTTTCTTTTTCTGTAAAAAAAGGAGTAAAAGTTCCCCCTTCATTGAAAAACATGTATAAAGAGCTGGAAATAGATATCGACGGTTTTAAAACGCCAGACCATGGCGAGCTTACACAATGGGCGGATCAGGGGGTATTGTTGCTGAACGCTACATTAACCGTTCGCGCACACGAACCGGGATCTCACCAGGGCAGAGGATGGGAAGCATTTACAGACCAGGCAATCAGCCAGCTGTCTGCACAAAAAACAGGTCTCGTATTTTTGCTTTGGGGAAAATATGCGCAGAACAAATCGATACTGATCGATGAGAAAAAACATACGGTTTTAAAATCGGCACACCCCTCTCCTTTTTCTGCTTACAATGGTTTTTTTGACAGTAAGCCATTTTCAAAAACCAATGCCGTTTTAACCGGACGGGGAGAAGAGCCTGTTAATTGGCAAATAACCTAATTAACAGGCCCCTGAATTAGTATTCCAAAGGAACGATAGGTTCCTTTTTTGTTGTGGACATGATCATCATCGTCTGAAAAGTTTTCACTACGCTGATCTTGCTGATCTTGTCCATAATTAAACGCTCGTACGCTTTGATATCACTCACATAGACCTTCAGTAGAAAGTCGGCCTGGCCGGTTACGTGATGACATTCTGTAATCTCTTTAATCTGGTTTACTTCATCAAGAAATATCTGGATGGTGTTGTTCTTATGGAAATCCAGTTGTACCTGAATGAAGGTTTTGATACCCAGGCCCAATTTCTCTTCATCAACCAGGGCATGGTAGCTTTTTATAAACCCTGACATTTCCAGTTTCCTGACCCTTTCTAACGTTGGTGCAGGCGACAACCCTATTTCCTGCGATAAAAGCAAATTGGTTATCCTTCCATTTTCCTGTAAAAGTCTAAGTATTTTAAAATCTATCTTATCTAATTCTGCTGCCATTTTATCAATGTTGAACTCAAAGGTAGAATAAGAACAGGTTATTTACCAAATTTAATTCTAAAAATTATCAATAAAATTATGCATTATTTTATAAAATAATTTTTAGATTTATCTAAATTTACAATTAGGTTTACAAAATGCACTCTTTTACCGAAGAAAACTATCTTAAAGTCATTTACCACATATCACAATTGAATGATAACCCTGTTCAAACCAATGCTATTGCAGATAAAATGAATACACGGGCAGCATCAGTTACTGATATGCTAAAAAAGCTTGCCGATAAAAAGCTGATTGACTATGTCAGGTATCAAGGGGTTACTCTAACAGAGAACGGTAAAACCGCTGCCATCAAGGTGGTCAGAAAACACCGGCTTTGGGAAGTGTTCCTGGTAGAGAAACTTAAATTTGGCTGGGACGAGGTGCATGACATTGCAGAAGAGCTGGAACACATTAATTCTGCAGTGCTGGTAGAAAGGCTGGATGACTTTCTTGGCTTTCCAAAAAGAGACCCCCACGGAGATCCGATCCCGGATAAAAACGGAGTATTTGAACCCTCACTGAACATTCATCTGAATGAGATGTTAACGGGAAAGAAAGGTATAATTATTGGCGTAAGTGAATATGCTCCTTCTTTTTTGAGACATCTGGAAAGACTGGGGCTCACTATAGGGATCAGTTTAGAAATCATTGAAATTACGGATTACGATGGCTCGGTAGAGTTGTTGGTTGATGAAAAAAGGGTAAATGTGAGCCGGGAAGTGGCACAGCATATTTTGATTAAATTATAAAAACTTCTTGTCACCATATAAAAAGCAGACGCTCCAAAAATATATAAATGAAGAATTCAGAATCATTAAGCGAAGTACATAATAGTGTAGATACAGGTAAAAGGACAGGATGGAAAAGATTATTATCCTTTATTGGCCCTGCCTACCTGGTCAGTGTAGGTTATATGGACCCGGGAAACTGGGCTACGGATCTTGCGGGAGGAAGTAAATTCGGCTACCAGCTGATCTGGATCCTGTTAATGTCTAACCTGATCGCGCTGTTGCTGCAATCGCTCAGCGCCCGCCTGGGTATTGTAAGAGGGCTAGACCTCGCACAGGCATCAAGAAATGCTTATCCTAAATGGGTAAATATCCCGCTGTTCGCCCTGGCGCAAACTGCAATTGTAGCCTGTGATCTGGCAGAGATTATTGGTATGGCCATCGGTCTTAACCTTCTGTTTGGCTTACCGCTGATCTGGGGAATCAGTATTACCATTTTTGACACCGTACTCCTGTTGTTCCTGATGAATAAAGGCATGCGGAAGATGGAAGCTTTTATTGTTTCTATGGTTTTTATCGTAGGCTTCTCTTTCCTGATAGAGATGTTCATTGTAGAACCAGCTTTTAAAGAGATTGTAAAAGGACTGCAACCTTCAGTATTATCCGGAGAAGCACTCTATATCGCCATCGGTATTATTGGCGCAACGGTGATGCCCCATAACCTTTATCTTCATTCTTCGCTGGTACAGACCCGTAAATTTGAACGTGATGAAAAAGGCATCAAAGAGGCCATCAAATTCAATTTTATTGATACTGCCGTTGCTTTAAACCTCGCCTTTTTTGTAAATGCCGCTATTCTAATTCTTGCTGCCGCAGCATTTTTCACTAACGGGATGCACGAAGTAGCAGAAATCCAGGATGCCCATAAGTTATTGGGACATATTTTTGGCGGTGTAGCCCCTACCCTTTTTGCACTGGCGCTGATTGCAGCGGGACAGAGCTCTACGGTTACCGGTACCCTTGCGGGACAAATCATCATGGAAGGCCATTTGAATTTAAGGATCCAACCCTGGCTGCGCAGGCTGATCACCAGGCTGCTGGCCATTATCCCTGCTTTTTTTACTATTCTTTATTTCGGGGACGATGCCCTTAGCGGGCTGCTTATCTTAAGCCAGGTTATCCTGAGTTTGCAACTCGGCTTTGCTGTAATACCGCTGATCCACCTGACCTCCGATAAAAAGGAAATGAAAGGATTCGCTATCAAATTATGGGTAAAAATACTGGCGTGGATCGGTGCCGGCGTTATTGTGATCCTGAACATAAAATTAGTTACCGAAGAAATTACCGGCTGGGGCAAAGCTTCTGGCGGATGGTATATCTATACGCTGATCATCCCTGTAGCGATCCTGATCGGACTTTTATTGTTATATATTTTCATCTATCCGTTATTCAGCACCAACAGAAAATTGAGTAATAATGTTCCGCATGGCAATGCTTTGGATATAGAGAACATTGAAAAGATTCATTATACAAGGATTGGTATTACGGTCGACTTCTCTAAAAATGACCTCAAGACAATCAGGCATGCAATTATACAGGGTGGAAAATCGGCACATTATCACCTCATCCACATCGTAGAAACGGCGGCAGCAAGGTATCATGGAACGGCGACAATGGACCATGAAACACTGAGTGATGCAGAAAACCTGGAAAAATACCGGCAGAACCTTTCCGACCTGGGTTATCATGCTTCGCCTCATATTGGTTTTGGTGGGGCAGCAAAAGCGATTGCTGAGATCTCCAAAGAGAATCAGCTGGAATTACTGGTTATGGGAGCGCACGGACACAAAGGGTTGAAGGACTTAATTTTTGGCACCACTGTTGAAGCAGTGAGGCATAAGATAGCCATACCGGTATTGATCGTAAGATAAACCGGGATTGGCTCGTTGTAAAATTCAGATTAATCTGTCATAAATCGGCATTTCTTTCTGATATTAGCGAATTCTATGAAGAACGACATTCAAATTAAAAATAAAAGAGCCTACTTTGACTATAATATCATTGAAAAATATGAGGCCGGACTTGCCTTATTGGGTACGGAGATAAAAGCAATACGCCAGGGAAAAGCCAATATGACCGATGCCTTTTGTATGTTTATTGGTAATGTATTATACGTACGCAACCTTCATATCTCAGAATATAGCCACAGCTCTTTTCATCACCACGATATCAAACGCGACAGGATATTGCTGCTGCACAAAAAAGAATTAAAGAAGCTGAAGTTCAGAAGCGAAGAGAAAGGATATACCATCGTTCCCCTTCGTATATTTACTAACGACCGGGGTTATGCAAAAATAGAAATTGCACTGGCACAAGGTAAAAAGGAATTTGACAAAAGAGACAGCATTAAAGACCGTGAGTCTAAACGTGAAATGGACCGGGCGCTGAAAGTTTAAAAGACTACCAGGCCTGGTCGCCCACAAGCGGCACAAACCTGAACGTATCCAGTTCAAACTTCTCATATTCCGTTTCACTTACCCTGATCACGGTAACCATCACCTGGGAATGTTCGTTGCCTACAGGAATAACCAGCATACCCCCGATTTTAAGTTGTTTCAATAATATCTCCGGGACAAAAGGCGCACCCGCAGTAACGATAATTTTGTGATAAGGCGCATGTTCTGCAATCCCCTTGGAGCCGTCCCCAAAAAAGAAGCTGGCTTTATATCCCATGCCGGGCAAAACTTTGATGGTATGGCGGTAGATGCTCTCCTGGCGTTCTATGGTAAATACTTCGGCACCAAGTTCCATCAAAATACATGTCTGATAGCCTGATCCTGTACCAATCTCCAATACCCGATCACCTTTTTTGATATGCAGCAATTCACTTTGATAAGCTACTGTATAAGGCTGTGATATTGTTTGTCCGTCACCTATCGGAAAAGCAATGTCTTTATAGGCCTGGGTCCAGAAAGTCTCATCGAAAAAGAAATGCCTCGGTACTTTCCCTATTGCATTTAATACGCGTTCATCAGTTATCCCCCTTGATTTAAGATGTTCTACTAATTTTTTTCTCGCGCCTCTTTCCCGGTAATTATCTACAAATTTGTATGCCATTGATCTCAAAAATACTTTTTTGAAACCGAAAATCACGTTTTTTCGAAGAATATAATCGTTTTAAAAGTCAGGGAGCAATACCAGGATTCTTATATTCATTACTTCAACCAGTTACGGTAAATATTATATATTTTTGAAGACAAATCAATATTTACTTATGAAGCCAACTTTCCTTTTTCTCCTGTTCAGTCTTATGATTTCCGTAAATGCTTTTTCGCAGATGACAGGAAATTATAATTATTCAATTGCAGCGAGGGGCTTCAGCATTCTTCAAATGCCAAAAGTGTTTAACCAGGAAGAGCAGCATTACCTTAATGTGTTTATGAATGGCGGAATGGTTAAATTTAATGATAACCAGATCAGCTACCGTTTAAGCGGAAATTACCTGAAAAAGGATGTTGATTTTAATAACGACTGTATCAATTGTGATATCGCTGTAGGAAAAGTTACGGATTACGCTTTTAAAATAGGGTTTGAAAAGAACTTTAGCTATTCGCGGCTGCAGCCCTATTTTGCATTTGACCTCGGTTATAGAAACAATGGATTTAAGGGCTCAATGAATATCATTGACAGTCAGCGTAGCGTAGCGGGGATAAACAAAATTGAAAGCACTAAAAATGGTATTACTGCTTCGCCGGTGATCGGAATTAAAGTGAACCCTTTGCCACAGCTTACCATTTTTGCAGAAAGCAGCCTTGAATTCTATTATTCTTATGAACGCCGTGAAACTGTAGCACAAGATGCATCGGCTGCGAAAACATACAGTAAAACCAATCAGGGAGAGTACCTGATCAATCCTGTATCCGTAGGTATCCAGATCCATCTCGGGGCAAAGAACTAATCAATTCCGAAACACCTGATAAAAAAACCTTCATCAATTCAAAGTTTAGTAAGGATCCACATCGACCTGGATAATTACCCCTTTATATGTCTTTTCGCTGTTAAAGTCTAAAATAGTCTGTCTCAGTACGGCTTTTACCTTTTGGATCGCAGCGGTTTTCTCCGATTTAATGATAATCTGTTTGATATAATAATTCCTGATCCGGGATACCAGCGGCTGCTCAGGCCCCAATACACGGGTGCCTAACTGCGCACGTAACATCGAGGCAAAGCGCGTAGATGCCGCATTGAGTAAATTTGCATCTTTATGTTTTACATTGATAAAGATCAACCGGGTAAAAGGCGGATAATGAAATTGTTTGCGTTCCGCAATCTCATCATTATACATCTCCACATAATTATTGTCCACCACCTGTTTGATAATCCGGTGGTCATCATCATAAGCCTGTATGCAAACCTTACCCTGTTTATCCCGTCGCCCTGCCCTGCCGGCAACCTGTGCCAGCAATTGGTAACTACGTTCAAAAGCCCTGAAATCAGGATAGTTTAATAAGGTATCAGCATTGATCACACCGATCAGCGTAACATTGTCGAAATCCAGCCCTTTCGCCACCATCTGGGTACCAATCAGGATATCCGTTTTCTTTTCCTGGAAATCACCTATAATCTTTTGCAAGCTATTTTTAGTCCGCGTACTGTCTACATCCAGACGTGCAATTTTCACATCCGGAAAGATAAGACTAAGCTCTTCTTCTATCCTTTCTGTCCCGAATCCTTTTTGTTCAATATGTACAGAACCGCAAGCGGGACAAATATTCATGCTGCTCTCCTGGTGCCCGCAGTAATGGCAATGCAACTTCCCGCTGCTCTTATGAAAAGTAAGGCTCACATCACAGTTAATACATTTGGGTGCAAAACCGCAGGTTTTACAAATCAATATCGTAGCATAACCGCGGCGGTTCTGGAACAGGATCACTTGTTCTTTCTTCTCCAGTGTAGCGGTAATATCATCAATCAGTACGCTGGAAAAATAAGAAACCATTTTTTTCTTTTTAGTTTCATCAGCAATGCTTACCACTTCCTGAACTGGCAGTTCTACACCACCAAAGCGCTCATTTAATGTAACCAGACCATATTTATTCCCCAGTGCGTTATGATAACTTTCTATGGAAGGTGTGGCAGAACCCAACACGATTTTTGCTTTGTGCAGGTAAGCGAGATAGACCGCCGCATCCCTGGCCTGGTATCTTGGCGCCGGTTCATTTTGTTTATAAGAAGATTCGTGTTCTTCGTCAACAACGATCAGCTTAAGATTACCGAATGGCAGAAAAACGGAAGAACGCGCACCGAGCACGATCTTGTATTTACCATTCATTACATGGTTCCAGATTTCTACACGTTCATTGTCATTAAACTTAGAGTGATAAACACCAATCGCATCCCCAAAATAGCGTTTAATACGCTCCACAATCTGTGTGGTCAGTGCAATTTCGGGCAGCAGGAACAAGACCTGTCCGCCATTAGCAATAGCCTCCTCGATCAGTTTAATATATACCTGTGTTTTACCAGAGGCAGTAACCCCATGTAATAACACTACATCTTTGGTCTCAAATTCTGTTTCAATCTTCGTCAGCGCAGCAGACTGTGCCTCACTCAGCTTAAAATTAAGAATCAGGTCGTCATTTTCATCTTCCAAACGGCTAATAGCCTTTTTCTTTAAGAAAAAAATCTCTTTATCCAGCAATGATTTTAATGCACCTGGTCCGCACCCGCTCTCTTCTAAAAGCACCTGTTTTGATATTTCAATTCCAGACTTGGATAGCTTGACGTAAGCAAGCAGTGCGTCCAGTTGTTTTGGGGCCCGTTCCAGTACTTCAAAAAGCTGGCGAAAGTTTCCTTCTTCGCCATATATCGGGTTCAGGGTGATGAAGGATTTCAAAAGTGGCTTATATTTCTCAACAACCTCTTCTGCGATATAGATGATTTCCTTTTCCAGGAGTGAACGGATAATAGGAAATACAGTTTTTTGTCCTAATAACTTAGAGATCTGGTCTACCGTTAACCTTTTTTGCTTCGCCATTGCGGCAACCAGGATAGCTTCCTTATCAGGCATCACCAGCTGCTCCAGATCAATGTCCTCTCTCAGGATGATGATGGTTTCACTGGCTAGTTTTAAACCGGCAGGAAGGGCGGCCGACAGCACATCCCCTTCATTACAGATATAATAGTCCGTCATCCAGTCCCAGAACTGCAGCTGTATGGCATTAACTACCGGATGTTCGTCGATCACATCAATAATATACTTTGCTTGGTAAAACTCAGGCGGAGTCTGACTGATACTTTTAATCAGTGCAGTGTAGATCTTGTTTTTCCCAAACTGAACGATTACACGCTTTCCTACCGCAGTATCTTCATTTAAATGAAATGGCACACGATAGGTATAATTTATAGAAAGAGAAAGCGGTAAAATCACTTCAACGAACAAGGTGTCCCTTTCAGCGAAATCCAGGTCATTAAGTTCTTGCATTTATCTGTTTTTTAAGGCTGCGAAAAAAAGGAATCCCCAGCCGGCAACCAGTAACAATCCGCCAACAGGTGTAATGGGACCAATAAAATTCACAAAATTAAGATGCAGCACTTCCCTTGTGGCAAGCAGGTAAAGCGAGCCCGAGAAAAGCAGCGTACCGATCGTAAAACAGTAATAGGAAATGTCTACCAGTTTTGTTCTGAACCTTGCAAAGGTTGATAAAAACAACAGGGCAAAAGTATGGTAGAACTGATATTCAATACCTTTGGTCCATATAGCGAGGGCATCAGCAGAAATTATATTTTTTAAGCCATGTGCCCCGAAAGCACCAAGTATTACCGCGACTGCACCAAAAAAAGATCCAGTTAAAATTATTCGTCTATTCATTCAATTCAGCCTTTTCTACTTTTACAAAAATAAAGAAAGCTGACTGCATTTTCTTAGTTATCCAACTATTAAAATTAAATTTGCTCAGATAATGGATACCGGACTTCGGTGAGTTAATGCAACTGCTACTCTATTAGCCTCATCAAACTTAAACCGATCATGCAACATGAGAAAGATATATATAACCCTGATTGTTTTATTGATGGCCATGATAGGGATGGCCTACCTGTATTTTTCCAGGCTTAATCAGGAAACCTCTTACCATGACATGAGCCTTCGTGCGGCAACAGCAAACTCCGGCTTAGTATTTTCCATAGAAAACGATAAAAGCATATTTGAGATCTTAAAAGGACAAGACCTTTTCCAGCAACTGATCGGCAAAGAAAAATTTAACCAGCTGCAGTTATTAAAGGATAAATTTGTTGCTGACCCAGGTTTTAACAGCCTTGTTGCACACAGAAACATCTTTATCAGCTTTTCTGCTGGTAAAAACAAAGACATTGATTACCTGATCAGTACACAAATCAATAACGAAAAAGAACAGCCACTGCTCATTGAAGCGCTGAAAACAAAAGGTATCAAAACAAATACTACAGGCCAGGTAACCACCGTAAAGTTAAATGACAGCAGTACTTTTTACGTAGCCATCGAGAAAAACCTGATCCTTGTTTCCAATGCTCCGGGTCCTGTTAAAACAGCACTGCATCCTCCGCTGGTAAAATCAGCACAAGAGTTTACTGCCTTTATCAATTCCAGCAGCAAACTAAGTAAAAATAGTGTAGGCAATTTGTATATCGATTTTAACAGATTACCCGAGTTCAGCAAAGCGATTATGCCCGGAAAACTTACCGGCGGCCTGGCTGTTTTAGCCAACCAGCATTCATTTGCCGGGTTAAATTACAATTTCAGTAAAGAAAGATTGTTTTTTAACGGGAATTCTAAAATCAATGACCGCAACAATTACCTCAGCCTCTTTTTAAACCAGGAGCCGCAAAAAAATACGATTGATAATCTTTTACCCGACAACACTGCCAACTTCAGGTTATATTCAATCACGGGGTACAAAAACTGGCTAAAAAATCTAAACACATGGTTCCTTAACCGCAAGGGAGATGCAGCCGTAAAAAAAATCATCGAAAACACGACCGCAAATTATCGCCTCAACCCCGATGAAATATTCCCTGCGTATTTTAAAAACCAGCTGATTTATTTTCAGCTCCGCGGCGGGGAAAGTTTAGCGGCAATCAATCTGACCAATGGTGATAAAGTAGAACAGTTGATGCTGGATATCAGTGAAGATTATGACCAGGATATCAAAAAGCTCAAAGTCACCGGCTTACTTTATTGTTATTTCGGGGAACCTGTAAAACAGTTTGGCAGCCCCTATTATACGATAATCGACAATAACATGATTATCTCCAACCGCCCTGCGGCGCTGCACCAATTCTTAAATAAATACAGGCAGAACGCATTGCTGATCAATGATGCTGAATATATTAATCAATACACCCAGATTTCAAACAGCGCGAGCGTAACCTATTATGTAAATCGTAAAAACTCCGGAGATATCATCAGGAACGATGTATATACTACTTATTATAAACATTTTATGGCCTCAGAAGGGCTTGGAAATTTTAGTTCTTTTATTTATCAATTAAGTGGCGACAAAGGAAATTTTCAAACCAATCTATTAATTAACACGCTTTCTAAGACAAAAACCGAAAATTTAACAGTAAATTAAAAACATAATCTGTTTAAATCACCATATTTAGGAACGCGTTCAATCTATGGCAAAAAAATACCTCATCCTATTTATTATCATCTCTTTAAGCACCCGGCTTAAAGCTCAGCAATTTGGATTATTTAATACAAAAACCATGTTCGATGCGTTCGAGAATCCTGCGCAAAAAGCTTTTGTACTAGATTCCTCAAGGCAATACGCTTCTAATTTCCTTTTCCCAAACCTGGGCTTTAATTTAGGAAACAAAGGGGATTCCAATTATTCTCTCCGTTCGATGATCAATGGCGGTAAATTTAACGGATCTTATGATGCCAGTGGTGTACCTATAGGTACAAATGGGAGGAATAAGGCTTATGTATCCAGCAACATCTATTTGCTGACTTTCAGGCTTTTTAAATCTTATAAATATCAGCAGGAAATGGGTTTTTCATGGCAGGTACGTGCTGATGGTTTTGCCAATTATTCCAACGAAACCTTAGTGGCAATAGATGATTATAACCGTTTTACCTCTTCTGTAAACGGCCTGTTCAACGGAAACGCGTATGGCCAATCCTACCATCAGTTCAGTATAACCTACAGGGAAAATTATAACAAACGCCTTTCCTTCGGCGGGAAGCTAAGTCTGCTTAGCGGTATAACTTACAACAATGCTGATATCACAAAGTCAAGTATAACGGTAAACCCCGCACAGGATAACTTACTAGTGCGGTTAACAACACATTATAAATCCAACTTCCTGGATACAAGTGAGATCTCTTCTAAAATGCTGGTACCCAATTTTAAGAACCCCGGGATTTCTGCTAGTTTTGGTACAACCTATAAATCAAAAACAGGGGTATTTATCATGGCAAATGTAAAGGACCTTGGTTTTATTAAATGGAACAGCAAGTCGCACGATGCTTTTGTCAATGACGGACAGGTTGTAGTAGATAGAGATAACAATGATCAGGAAACGCTTCAGGACAATATTTATCACCTTTTCACGGCAGTAGACAAACGCAAAAGTATTTATTCAGCAACAAATGCAAAGATAGACTTTTTGATTTCCAAGACGTTTAAATTCTATACCCCTAACCTTATCGTATCAAAAAATGTATTTTATCCGGGAGGTGAAGTCGCATTGGTGAACACTTTTAAAAAGGACGAATTCTCTCTAAGCCTTACGCCTACCTACAATATACTTGGTTTAACGATGCTGGGTGCACAATGGATGTACCAAACGCCTAATTTCGAATTCTTCCTGGGTACAGATAACTTGCTGAGGACATCGGCAATCAGACAGCAGGTGCGTGTAAATACCGGTTATACCGGTGCTTCCGTTTATATGGGTATGGCCATCAAGTTTGGCTATGTTGTAGAACATCCGCAGAACAGCAGTTATATGCCGGGTGTTGGAGATGATGCCGATCGTAAACAAGGTTTTTTCAGCCGTTTCTTTAATATGTTCCGCAAAGATTAACGGGAATCCCTGAAGGAGTAATCAGACTTTCTTTTTAGCCTGGGTAATTACGAAGTCTTTCAGATAGTAGGGCTCAAAGTAAGCCACATCTTCAAACTGCCCCTGTGTAAATGCGTTAAATGCAAGGCCGCTCATATTCGCTGCAGAATTAAAATTAAGACCGGAAAAAGCTGCATTGGCAGATATGATCGAGGTATTACATTTCATTGCCCCATCGCCGATAAAGGTAATCTGCTGCCCGTTTAATTCTGAGCGAAAAGACTCTTCATCTATGATTTTCGCACCGACAGGTAAAATCTCCGTAAGCTGGTGATCATAAAGTGCGGTAAATACTTCCATCCGCCGCGCATCTATCATCGGACAAATCAGACCGGTATAGCTGCTATTGGCAGATAAAAACCCTTTAGCCATCATCTGCAAAGTATCAATTCCGATCAATGGTTTGTCTTGTGCAAAACAAATCCCTTTCGCTGTAGAAACACCTATACGGAGGCCGGTGTAAGAACCCGGTCCTTTACTTACTGCTATCGCATCAAGGTCCTGGTAATGCACATCCGCCTGCTGCATCACTTCCCGGATAAACAAAGTAAGGCTGCCTGCATGGATATTTTGCGCAGCCAGTTCTTTTAAAGCGATCGTTTCACCGTCTACAGACAGTGCAGCTGAACATACTTGTGTAGCGGTTTCAATTTGGAGTAAAGTAGCCATTGCAGCAAAGATAATAGATTTTTGTATTAGGGAACAGGGTCATGTCCATGGGCACCCCAGGGATGGCAGCGGCCAATACGCTTTACTGTCAGCCATCCGCCTTTAAACGGTCCGTGTTTCTTGATGGCTTCGATACCGTATTGCGAACAAGTGGGCGTAAAGCGGCAGCTGGAACCCAAGAGGGGGGAAATAAACCATTGATAGCATTTAATCAATGCTAAAAAAAACCAGCCAATCGCATGCTTAATCAGTCCCATCTTTTTTTATCGTTAAAATAAGCTTTTGCAGCACACCTGCCAGCTTCTTTTCAAAAAAAGCATATTCGTAGTGTTCTTTACCAATAAATTGAAGGGAAAGCAGCAAGAGCTGCTCGGGATGATCCAGTAAAGGATAAAGTGCAGACGATTTAAGTATCCTATAGGCTTCGCGTGTTCTTCGCTTGATCAAGTTTCTGTCATGCGCACGCTTAAACCTTTTTTTAGATACATTAATCACTACTTGTGCCGGGAAAGCAGAGTCTCCTGGTACAAATAAGTAAGAAACCCTGAAAGGGTACAATAAAAAAGAAGAACCGTTCTTAAATAGCAGGTCTAATAATTTCCTGCTGCATAACCGTTCTTCTTTGGTAAATTTCTTCATGTTTTTGATCGCATATTCGCAGATATAATGATCTGCCGGCACTTAAAGTGCAGCAATCAAAATTATGCTTTGTGACGACGTTCGTCAGAAACTGATAATTTGCTTCTTCCTTTTGCACGACGAGAAGCTAATACTCTTCTACCGTTTGCTGTAGCCATTCTTTCGCGGAAGCCGTGTTTGTTTCTTCTCTTTCTTTGCGAAGGTTGGAATGTTCTTTTCATAACTGTATGATATCTTAACTATTATTATTTTTTTGAATAAGAGGTGCAAATATAGCGCGATTTTTTATAAAATGCAAATAGATTCAACATGTGTTTGCATTTTATAAAGGATTTTATATTCCTAAGGCTGCTTTCAGTTTGGTATAGCCTGTTTTACTGACTGGTAACCAAATGTCTGACTTTAACAGGACCACGTAACTATCTTTTTCTTTCAGCTCTATTTTGCTCACCTGTGCAAGGTTAATGAGGTACGAACGGTGGATCCTGATGAATTGCGCACTGTCTAGTGTCTGTTCAAAAAAGCCCATGGTTTTGTTCTTATGGAAATAACCTTCAGTGGTGCTTAATCTCACATGGTCGTCGTCGGCCTCAAAATAATGAATATCGGCCACAGGGATAATTTTGATCACTCCGTTGGTTTTAACGACTACCCTGTTGTGCTGTGCCGGACTCAAAGAGGCGGTCTCCAGCAGTTCTTCCGGTAAGTGCGGCTGTTTTAGTTTAGATGGCAGTTTTTTTAGCGCCTGGTCAAACCGCTCCTGCTCTATTGGTTTTAATAGATAATCTACTGCGTTTACTTCAAAGGCTTTAATGGCAAACTCGTCAAATGCAGTGGTAAATATTACTGCCGGCGGATTTTCTACCAGTTCCAGCATTTCAAATCCGTTGATTTTTGGCATCTGGATATCCAGAAAAATAAAATCCGGGCGAAACTGGTTGATCGCTTTCAATCCTTCAAAACCATCACTGCATTCTGCAACAACCTCCACATCAGGAAAGTTCTTCAGATAATGTTTCACAATATCCCTTGCTAAAGGTTCATCATCAATGAGTATAGTTCTGATCATCTTTCTGTGGTATGTTAAGCGTTGTTAAATAGATATTGTCGTCAGTTGCACCGGTCTGAAGCAATGTACTGTCTGCAAAGAGCAAATATAATCTTCTTCTGATAGCTGTCAACCCAAATCCTGTTCCGCCTGTCGCTTTCATTTCAGGATCGTAAGGATTTTTGACACTGATCTTCAGTAAATTATTTTCTACAGTTACATGTACGGATATCAAAATAGCGGCAGAAGTATTGTAAAGGCCAAACTTGATGGCATTTTCGACTATCGGCTGCAGCAGTGTACCCGGCAGACAAAGTTCCAGCGTATTTTCATCAATCTGCACATCCAGGTTCAAACGGTGACTGAAACGTACTTTCTCAATATCAAGATACAGCTGTATATATTCCATCTCCTCCGCCACAGTTACCCATACCTCATCATCTCTTTTTAACGTTCCGCGCAAGAAAGAAGCTAATTTTGTAATCATCGTTCCCGCCTCCTTCGGATTAACGATGGTCAGCGCATAAACAGAATTCAGGCTGTTGAATAAAAAGTGGGGCTGCAATTGGTGCCTTAATTTATTCAGCTCTGCTTCCTTAGCCAGGTTCTGTGTCATGAACAGACGGTTTTGCATCTCAGATTGTTCTTCGAGTCTATACCACAGCAGATTGGCAAAGGCACACCAGGCTATAAAAACAAATAAAACTATAGACCTGAAGGGTAACGAAACGGCTAAAAAGTTCATGTAAGAACGATACTTCAGAAACACAGCACCTAATAAAAACTGGCTCGAAAAGGCGACAGCTATAGCCAGTGCGATAGCCAGGATAATTACAAACAATACAATTTCCTGCTTAGGCTGGTAAAACCTCAGGATAGTACTAACCAGCAGGCACGACAACAGCAGTAAAGTATTGGTGATTAAACTGTCTGCCACAGCTGCGTACCAGTTAAAATTGAGGGTATAATAAAACAGCAATATAAACGCAGCGATCCAGCCACTGAATAGTAGTACTGCTGTTTTTACTATCTTTTTGCTTAACAAAGGGTTATTGCTCACGGTGCTGATTTTTAAAAGTTTCTGATATCCACCCCGCCAAATAATGCCAGCCCTTTGATAATAATTATTTTACGCGGTTCTTCTGTTACAGAAAGTACAGAACGCTTATCGTCCAGCCCGCCGAAGACCGCAACAACATCAGACTTAACTGTCCAGGTTGGCGGAACTATAATTTTTACCCCGCCAAATATTGCTGTGATTTCCAAGACTATAGTATCCGAAAAATCGGCCTGCGACAGGTTCAGGTCACATCCTCCAAATATCGATACGACTTCCCCGCCTTTAAAATTCTTTGAATATATATGCTGTTTGCTTCCGGAGAAGACATTTACTGCATCAACAATATCATCTACATCAGCTGTTTCCGTTTTCGCAGATGGCGCAGTATCAACATTCAGATCATCCAGCGAACCAAACTCCGCCTTTTTTTTTTCTTCAATGTACTTTGCTCTTTTTGAAGGCTTAAGGATCAGAAACAAACCTAAACCAACTAAAATTACAGCAAACCCATACCTGGAAAAATTAAGGTCTGCAATATCCTGCAAAGTAAAATAACCGCCAATCAGCACCATAATCAGCCAACCGTTTCCATTAAAATTACGTTTGGCACCAACAGCCAGTCCGATTACAATTAAAATCGTGTGCCAGCTAAATACCCAATGCGGTATCGAGATACCAAAATTCCTTAAAAAGAAAATACAGCCTATAAGTAAAAGGATTAAACCGCTCCACATCCTGCTGGAGTGATTGTTGGTATTATTGTAGGTTTTCATGATTGAATAGTTTGTTTTTTAATTGTCCTGAAGCTTGTATCAGATTATTGATCGCCTTTTGAAAGATCTGATCTTGTACAGGTTTCATTACGTTTATTTTTTACCAAATCTACTTGTCGCAAGCCGGTTCCTATAGAGCAAACCTCCATGCCGCAGTAAATGGTCGGTGAACATCCTTTTTTTGCCGGTAAAATATCTCCGTGCTAAGTACTGCTAATTATTTTTTGTTAATTTGATTTATGAAATATACACTTCTTCTATTCATATCATTTCTTTTTTCATCCGCCTTGTCTGCACAAACGCCGGGGCAGGCCTATAAAATCTACGATGTCAAAAACAAGAAAACTACTACTATTGATGAACTGATTAAAAACACTAGAGAAGTCAATGTACTCGTATTTGGTGAAGAGCACAACGATTCTATCGGGCACCTGCTGGAAGCGGAAATCTTTAATAAGATGATTCTTAGCTATCCGGGAACAGCATTATCTATGGAGATGTTCGCTACCGATGTACAGCTGATCATCAATGAGTATCTTTCTTCATTGATCTCTGAAAAGAATTTCATCAAAGAATCGCGCGCATGGAACAACTATAAGGACTATAAGCCAATGGTAGAAGCGGCAAGGCTAAATAAAACTGACTTAATCGGTGCCAATGTATCCACCCGATACAGTAATGCTGTAACCTATTCAGGCCTACAAAAGCTACATGAATTTCCTGCTGCTTCAAAATTATTTTTGCCTCCCCTGCCCGTTGATACGGCTAGCGGACGGTATTATGAAAAGTTTAATGAAACAATGGGCGGACACAGCATGGGCAGCATGAAAATATTTCAGACCCAGAATTTGTGGGATGCTTCAATGGCATGGTCTATCGCAAAATACGCAAAGAAAAATCCTAAACGTAAGCTTTTCCAGGTTAACGGACGTTTCCATAGTGATGAAAAGCTGGGCACACTCGCGCAGTTAAAAAAACTTGCGCCTAAACTGAATGTGGCTAATATCTCGTGTTTTGCGGCAGAAGATTTTAATGATCCGCAGTGGAATAATTACCTTTCACTGGGGGATTATATTATTGTTACTGCCCCGGTACCGGCAAAATAGTTATCAGGAATAATATCATTCATGGTAGGCAAACATTACCAGTGATAGTAATCCGATTGTATGAATAAACTGTTCACAGCGGACATACTATTTTTCTGTTATCTACTAGCTAATAACCTGTTACGAACCAGACAGGAATAACATCCTGGTGCGAGGCAGTAAAAATGATGCCCGGTTTTACAAAAAAGAAAGCAGTACTATATCCCGGCATTGGCTACTCAAAGTGCCGCAGACCGGATGTAGTGCTGCCTTTTATAAATCATCTCTGCAGGAGAGATGAAAAGTATATTACAAGCTTTTTGTTTTCAGCAAATCCCGGATCTCAGCTAACAATACTTCTTCTTTAGATGGTGCAGGCGGGGCTTTTGGTAATTCTTCTTCTTTACGTTTCATCGCGTTAATGGCTTTTACCATTAAAAAGATAATAAAAGCAAGAATAATAAAATTGATAACTTCAGTTGCGAAATTACCCCAGGCAAACACTGGTCCTGCCTTTTTTGCATCTTCCAGGGATGCTGTAGGATTTGCCGCAACAAATTCCCTCACTTTACTATTTAATGGAATATACAGGTTTGTAAACCCCTTATCCCCAATCAGCAAACTGATCGGCGGCATAATCAAATCGTTAACCATGGAGGTTACAATCTTCCCGAATGCCCCTCCGATAATTACCCCGACAGCGAGGTCTACTACGTTGCCTTTAACAGCAAACTCCTTAAATTCTTTAATAAAACCCATGATGAAAAACTTTATTTGTGTTGACTTATCATTTAAAAGTATAAATAGTTATTATAAAACATGGCATTTATGATGAAAAATTCCTTGTTTTATAATAATAGCATAACTCTATAGTTTATATCTAAACCAAATGCTTATTTTTGAAACGGGTCAAACTACCTTTTCTACACAACATGCTTAAACAACATTTACAACAAAAATTACTTCAAAAACTTTCTCCACAACAAATTCAGTTCATTAAGTTACTGCAGGTCCCTACTGTTTCATTAGATACCCGCATCAAAGAAGAATTGGAAGAAAACCCAGCGCTGGAAGACCCAAGTTTAATGATCGCTGAAGAACCTAAAGGAGAATACGACGATCTGAATGACACACCCGAAGATTTCGATGGTGGTGCTAAAGAAGAAAGTACTGATGAATTTAACGTAGATGACTATTTACAGGATGACAGCGGTAACGATTACAGTACTTCTTATAACAATAGCGACGATGACGAAGAAAAAAAGGAAACTCCAATAGCGATCGAGAGCACCTTTTTTGAAAGTTTACAGGAGCAGCTCGATCTTGTACCCTTATCTGACCAGGACTTTATTATCGGTAAACAAATCATCGGCAGTCTGGATGATGACGGTTATCTTAGAAGACCAATCACCTCTATGATAGACGATCTTGCTTTTTCACAAAATGCGATGGTCGAGGAAGAAGATGTACTGGAAATGCTGAAAGTGATCCAAAGCTTTGATCCTCCGGGAATTGCTGCAAGAGATCTTCAGGAGTGCCTTACTTTACAACTCCGCAGAAAAGACCCACTAAATCCTATTATTCAGAAAGCAATCCTCATTGTAGAGAATTACCTTGATGAATTTACAAGGAAACATTATGATAAACTGGAAAAATCACTGGGATTAAATAGTGAAGATCTGAAAGAAATTATTGCAGAAATCCTTCGCCTTAACCCTAAACCGGGAGATTCCAACCAGGTGACAACTAAACAGCTGCAGGTTATCCCCGATTTCCATATTTCAAATAATGACTCAGTGCTTATCCTGACGCTGAATTCAAAAAATGCACCAGAATTAAGGGTCAGCCGCTCATATATTGATATGTTCGAGCACTATGATAAAGCTGCGCAGAAAGATAAAAAACTCAAAGAAGCTGTACAGTTTGTAAAGCAAAAACTGGATTCGGCAAAATGGTTTATTGATGCCATAAAACAGCGCCAGCAAACTCTGCTGAAAACAATGAATGCCATCATGCAGTATCAATATGAATATCTGCTGACTGGTGACGAGCGTAAAATGCGACCTATGATCCTGAAAGATATCGCTGATAAAATTGATATGGATATTTCTACGGTTTCCAGGGTAGCTAATTCCAAATATGTTCAGACTGAATTCGGAACATTCCTTTTAAAATCATTCTTCTCTGAAGCGATCCAGACAGAAAGCGGCGAAGAAGTATCAAATAAAGAAGTTAAGAAAATCCTGGAAGACTGTATCGGCAACGAAGATAAACGCAAGCCGCTTGCAGATGAAAAGCTGACCGAAATATTAAAAGAACAGGGTTATAACATCGCCCGCAGAACGGTAGCAAAATACAGGGAACAAATGAATATTCCTGTAGCCAGACTAAGAAAAGAATTATAGTCAGACCGTTTATAAACAACTGGCATACAACAGTAAACATCCTGTAAACGGAGCTTTAAAAGCCTCATTTACAGGATTTATTTTTTTTAAGATAACAGGTTCTGTCTAAGCAGAAATTCCAGTTGTTTATTCACAACTAACAAAGCCTCTGTCAATTCTTTATTCTCTTTCCGAAGCGAATAAATCTCAAAAGCTTTCTCAATATTAATCCTCAGGTCCTCGTCCATCCAGGGCTTCTGGATATACTTATAAACCTGTCCCTTATTAATCGCATCGATAACAGCATTGATATCAGCATACCCCGTTAACAATATCCGGATAGGGTCTGGAAAGTCTGGTATAATCGACTCCAAAAATTCTATACCCGTAGTCACTGGCATCCGCTGATCGGTAATGATAATATGGATCATTTCAGTCTCTAAAATTTTCCTGCCTTCTACAGCAGATTCTGCCGTAAAAACATTAAATTTTCTTCTGAACCCAGCTTTAAAAGAGTTTAGATTGTGAACTTCATCATCTACGTAGAGCACATTTATTAAGGTGTCGGAATTCATTCGTGTTTATTAGATTTTTTTGTTAAATATATTGCTTTTATAAATTCAAAAAAACTAATTTCGGATAAAAATTATTTCGAAATAATAATTGATCAGTTTTACGCAAAAGCTCAACAAAAATAGCAAAATGAATAAGATTAGTTCTAGTATTAATGCTCCAAGCCAATCCCCAGTTTATCGCCCGCTTTATTACCGAATAGTTAATCAGAACGATCAAGAACAGCTAAATGCTTTAATTAAAAACAATCCGGACATCATCATTTATGACACTATAGCCGGACAATTAGCAGAACTGATTAAACTGAACCATCCGCAGCAAATGTTAACACAAGAAGAGTCAGCAGAACTAGTGTCTAAACATGTAAATGGAGATACAGACCAATATGGTGTCTGGGTTTATTTTCCATGGTCAAAGAAGCTGGTACATACCCTTGATGAAGAAGAATTTGCACAAGTTCGGACCAGCAGAAATGTCTATAAGATCACTCCAGAGGAGATTAACATTTTAAAAAATAAAAAAATCGGTATTATTGGGTTATCTGTCGGACAAAGTATAGCTTTAACGCTGGCTATGGAACGTACTTGCGGAGAGCTAAGGCTTGCAGATTTTGATGAAATAGAGTTGAGTAATATGAACAGGATCAAAGTGAACATACAGGATCTTGGCTTAAATAAATCCATCGTAGCAGCGAGGCAAATCGCTGAGCTCGACCCATATATCAATGTGATCTGTTTTACGGAAGGAATTACGCTCGGTACGATAGATGAGTTCTTTACGGGAAATGGTAAACTGGACATCCTTGTAGAGGAATGTGATGGAATTGACATCAAGATCCTGGCCAGGATAAAAGCGAAAGAATTGGGCATACCGGTAGTAATGGATACAAACGATAAAGGGATGCTGGATGTGGAACGTTTTGATCTTGAACCCGGAAGACCTATTTTTCATGGAAAAGTAGCAGAACTCGAGGCATTAAATGCAGATGAACTAACAGCGAAATTAAACGCACTGACGATCCCCGAAAAAATTGGTTACCTCGGTAAAATAATCGGATTCGAAAACCTTTCAGCAGCCATGATGAAGTCGGTCGGTGAAATGAATAAAACTATTGTCGGATGGCCACAGCTGGCCTCTGCAGTAACCCTGGGCGGTGCAATGATTACTGATGTGAGCAGAAAAATACTGCTGGACCAGTTTAAGGCTTCAGGCAGATATTTTGTAGATTTTGACGATTTATTTAAAGATGAATTTAATACAACTAACAACATAAGCGGCGACAATGATACATATTAGAACATTCATGGCTCCTGACGAACCGGAAGCATGTGCAAAATTTATCGTTGGGCATAAAAGACTGCTTGAACTTTATGGGATAACCCAAATCACTTCCAACAGGCAGGATTGGGTAGATGATCCGAGAACGGTAGTGATACTGGTGGAAGACCAGGATACTAAATTTGTTTATGGTGGTGCACGTATACAGATTAAGTCCGATCAATATGAGCTGCCTATCTCCAATGCTATCGGTAAGTACGACCCAAAAGTATATGATATGATAAACGAAGATGAAGAACGGGGCGGTACCTGCGAATTATGTGGTTTATGGAATTCGAGAGAGGTAGCAGGTATGGGTATCGGAAGCCATGTACTGGCCAGAGTTGGCTCTGTACTTGCAGCAAAATTACCAATTGTGAGTTTATTTGTACTTTGTGCCCCTGTTACGGTGAGAATGGGAAGACGGGTTGGCTGCCAGATAGAAACAACTTTAGGGAACAATGGCTTGTTCTACTACCCGAAAGATGATCTTGTTGCTACTGCCATGCGTCTAAGGGATCCCCAAGATTTAAGTCACGCCGACGAGTCAGAGACCATAAAGATCCTTTCTCTCCGCAATAATCCTAATCAGATCATTGAAGAAAGAGGCCCTAAAGGAGTTTATCAGTTAGAGTATAATCTAAACCTCCCAAATCTTTAAAATGCAGTTTAGAAAAATACTTTTTTTACTTTTTGCATTACTGATTACGGGCTATTGTACCTGTTATGGCAGCGCCGACAGTTCGCTGGTTTATAAAAACAACAATGAAACGTTAAAAATTGACCAGGGAATTTTCATTTTCAAGGACCCTACCAACACACTGAAGATCAATGATATTGTAAAGAAGAAATTTCAATACCTGGATCAGAAGGTGCCTAATCTTGGCATTACCGCCGATAAGATCTGGGTCAAATTTACTATCGAAAACCAAAGCGCTGCCCAGGAGCTGATGCTCGTAATAGACCAGCCTGCGATAGACAGTATCACTTTATACAATGAAGACCATAACCAGCTCTATGAGTCGTCACATCTCGGAAAATACAAGCCTTTTAATGAGCGGATTATCAACAATCCTAATTATATTTTTCCGATTCATATTGAAACCAACCAAAAGAAGGTTTTTTACATCAGCGTAAGCTCAACAGATCAGATCCAGCTGCCCATTTCGGTAGGAACAGCGAAAACTGTCTTCACGAACGATAATAACAAAAATATCTTATTCGGTATCTATGCAGGGGTCATTGCGATTATGATCATCTACAACCTGTTTATCTCCTTTACGGTAAAAGATTCCAGTTATATCTATTACATCGTTTATATATTTTTTGTTGGTCTCACACAAGCTACTTTCCAGGGATATGCCTTTAAATACCTATGGCCTCAAAGTCCCTGGCTAGCGATAAACAGCTCTTTCTTAGTCCCTTTCTTCTCGGGCATTACCACCGCTTTCTTTCTCAAAAGATTTCTGCAGACAAAGAAACATACCCCCGGGTTAAGTAAAGGCATCGATGTTTTTGTTGCCCTTTATTTCCTTGCACTCTCCATGTGGATTGCCGGCTACCGCGTAATCAGTATCCAGTCACTGCAATCGCTGGCGCTGTTAGGTTCACTTTATTTCCTTTACGTAGCAAATGTAATCAGGAGAAAAGGGCTGCGCCCGGCAATGTTCTTTTTGATTGCCTATACGATATTTCTATTATGCGTAGTGATTTTTGTGCTCCGGAATTTTAACATTATACAGTACAATCTGTTCACCTCTTATATCCTTGAAATAGGCTCTGTAATACAGATTACCCTGCTTTCTTTTGCACTGGCCGACAAAATAAATGTGTATCGGAGAGATAAAGACCAGTCGCAGGAAATGGCGCTTAAAATTTCAAAAGAGAATGAAAGATTAATCCGTGAACAGAACATTGAATTGGAAATCCAGGTAGACAAACGCACACTGGAATTACAAAACTCCAATAACACTTTAAATGTTACCCTCAAAGAACTGAAAGAAGCACAATCACAATTGGTCGACGCAGAAAAAATGGCCGGTTTAGGTCAGCTGACAGCCGGTATCGCGCACGAAATCAACAACCCCATCAATTTTGTCACTTCTAACATTAAACCGCTGGAACTGGATATCAATGACCTTTATGATGTCATTCAAAAATATGAAGAACTAGACCCGGAACAGGATATACACCAGCAGCTTGCCGCTGTTAATGCATTTAAAAGACAGATTGATATTGAATTTATTAAAACTGAGATCAACTCATTGCTTTCGGGCATCGGCGAGGGTGCAAAAAGAACGGCCGAAATTATCAGGAGCCTTAAAAATTTCAGCAGGCTGGACGAGAGTGATACCAAACCGGTCGATCTGAATGAGGGACTGGAATCTACGCTTGTTTTATTGAGAAGTACAGTTCCTTCTTATATCAGCATAGTTAAAGATCTGAAGCCATTGCCACTGGTAGAATGTTTGCCTGGAAAAATAAACCAGGTCTTCATGAACCTGATTACCAATGCTATCCAGGCCATAAAAATCAAACAGGACCAGGAACCGGAAGAGTTTCTTTATATCACCACCTGGGAAGAAGATAACCAGGTAAAGATCAGCATTAAAGATAGCGGAACGGGTATGACCGAAGAGGTTAAACAAAAGATATTTGAACCCTTTTTCACTACCAAAGAGGTGGGCGAAGGAACCGGTTTAGGGTTGTCAATTGTTTTTAGTATTATAGAAAAACACAAAGGACACATCGATGTTATAACAAAAGTAAAACATGGTACAGAATTTATTATTACCTTGCCTGTAAACATTTGATAAAATATGACTCGCTCGCCTGTTAAAGTTTTATATATTGATGACGAAGAGAACAACCTTCTCGCATTCAAAGCAAGTTTTAGGAGACAATATGAAATTTATACAGCCAATTCTGCTGCGGAAGGACTAAAGGTTTTACAAAATCTTTCTGTAGAAGTAATTATTGCGGATCAGAAAATGCCACAGACTACGGGTGTTGAATTTTTCAAAAGTATTGCAACAACATATCCTGATCCTATACGCATCCTGTTAACAGGTTACACTGACATTGCTGCACTTGCAGATGCGATCAACCATGGTGATATTTACAGATATATTACCAAGCCCTGGAACGATCTTGAATTGCACAATTCTATAAAAAACGCACATGATGCCTACCGGGCAAAAATCGATCTTAGAAACAAGGTGATGGAGCTTGAAAAAACAAATGATGAACTAAACCGCTTCATTTACAGTATATCCCACGAATTGCGAGCCCCCCTGGTGTCGGTTATTGGCATTGTGAATCTTGTTAAGATGGAAGGTCTTTACCATTCGAGCGGCGAATATTGGGAACTCATTGAATCCTGTTCCAACAAGCTGGATTATTATATCCAGAAAACACTGCAGTATTATAAAAACAACAAAAACGTATCAGATAAATCTTCCATTGATTTCCAGCGGCTGGTTGAAGAAATTATTGATCTCTATGCCTATACGGATCGGGATACCAAATTCAACCTGCATATCAATCAATCTACCCAGTTTATGGGCGACGCCTTCAGGATCGAAGTTATTCTGGGCAACTTGATATCCAATGCCATTAAATATCAGAAAGCCAGCGAACAGAACAAATCGGTTGATATTACCATCGAAGCCACATCTTTTTCGGCAGAGATATTGATCACTGATAACGGACTGGGAATACTAAATGAACACCTGGAAAAAATATTTACGCAATTTTTTAAAACCAAGAACAATAAAGGGAGTGGTTTAGGGTTATTCATTGTGAAAGAGGCGCTGAATAAAATTAACGGAAAGATAGATGTCAGCTCCTCGTTAGATCAGGGTACTACATTTAAAATTACTATTCCAAATGCCGGCTAAAATGGAAAGACCGCTGAAGGTAATGCTGATAGATGATAATATTATTGATCTGAAAATCAATTCTAAGATCATCCTGTTGTCTAAATTGTTTGATGACATCATTCAGTTCCAATCAGCGGAAGAAGCGCTCAATTATTTCCATCACTACAGAAATCAGCCAGAGGAACTGCCAGACCTCATTTTACTAGATATTCAGATGCCTGAAATGGACGGATTTGATTTTCTGGATAAATACAAAAATTTCCCTCCGGCAACAAAAGAAAAATCTCTGATTGCAATGCTTTCATCGACGCTGGACTACGGGGATATCAAAAAAGCCGAGGCTAATCCTTATGTCATCAAGCTGCTAAAAAAACCGCTCAGCCCGCTGGAACTTGAAAAAATTTTCAAGTCCAACTTCAAATATTAACGGTACGTTTAATTCGTACAACTTCTTTCTATTTTTTCAGTTATATCTGCAATATCACATAGAATGGCATTATTAATGCTTTTGCCCAGACATGGATATAAAAAAAATCCCTTTTTTAGTTATTTGCCTCTCCATTGTTTCTGTAAGCTGTAAAAAAGATGCTCATATTGATCCGATAACCAATGTTGTTTTGGCTAAGAGCGGACAGATCAGGGTCGAATGTGCAGATTGTACCTTAACGTATTCCATTCTTTCAGAAAGTTATACTGTAAATGTGATCAGCAGTAAAGATATATCCTTCAGCTACGTGTCCGATTTTAAATTAACTACTTCCATCAGCACCGAAACAAAGCAAAGTATCAGGCTTGCGGTTTTTGATTCATACGGACGCCAGCTTTCTAACGAATTAGACGTCTATACGGCTGGTGAATATAAAACTGATAGCTTTAATATTAAGCTCGACTAAAAGATAATGATCAGATGGCTATAACGCCCCTTTTCTAGCATTGTGGTTCAGCAAAGCCTGTTCAAGAAACGATTCCTGTGCTGCTGTGGCATTCTCGTCCTTACCTTTCCAGATTTCCAATGCAGGCTGGTGCAGTGCCCTGGAAAAAGAATAGGTTACAGGCCATGGCAATACTTGCTTATACTTTGAATTAATTGCATTCAGGTTCAATGCAGCTGATGTGGATTCTTGCCCCCCAGAAAGAAAAGCGATACCTGCAACACTGGCAGGCACTGCGTTACGCAGGGAGTTAACAGTAAATTCCGCAACGGTATCATGATCATTCACCTGGTCTGAATCTTTACCGGCCAACACCATATTCGGCTTAAGGATAATCCCCCTCAGGTCTACTTTTAACAGATGTAACTGCTCAAATAAAATACGGATTACCGATTCAGTTACTTCGGCACATCTTTCAATAGAATGGCTGCCATCCATAATTACTTCCGGCTCTACGATGGGAACGATACCTGCATGCTGACAGGCAGCGGCATAACGGGCAAGAGCATGTGCATTGCTAACGAGACAAGCATCGGTTGGCAGCAGGCCATCAATCAGAATTACTGCACGCCATTTTGCAAATCTCAGTCCGAGTTTCGCAAAAACATCCAGACGTTCTGCGAGGTCGTCCAATCCTTTCGTCACCTTCTCTCCCGGAAATCCCGGAAGATCAATGGTTCCTTCATCCAGCTTAATCCCGGGAATAATTCCTGCCTGTTTAAGTACATCAATAAAAGGAACACCGGCCAGCGTCTGCTGATAAACGGTTTCTTCAAATAATATGGCTCCGTTGATATATGCATTGATACCCGGAGTAGTAATTAATACCTCCCGGTAAGCCCTTCTCCACTCCTCCGTTTGCGGGATATTTTCAGCTTCAAAACGCTTGTTCAGGGTAGAGACACTCTCATCAAGTGCAACAAGTCCTTTATAGTCTGCAACCATAGCTGCAGCTGTACTGATTAATTCCTGGGTATGGGCTGTATTTTGCATAATATCAATAGTTATAATTTATTAACGTCAGGACTGCAGGATTGTTCTGTTAACTGTTACGGATTGATCAGCTTAAAGAACTTCGCTACATCTTTTTCATTGCTGGAAGTAAACTTCAATTTTTTATCAGGACCATATAAATACATAGCAGGGTATTGCTTAGGATGAAAAGCCATAATAAATACATGGTCACGGTCTTGCAGCACCTTTACATTTTTTAAGGGCAGCAATTGTTTCCCGAAATTGGTCATGAAGTAATCGATCGACCGGTATTCGTCTTGTGAAACCAGGTATATATTTACTTTGCTGAGCTCTTTGCTCCTCTTCCCAATCTGCGCAATTACACGTTGGCAATGCTCACAGGTGGCATCAAAAAAGATTACTAAAGACTGTTTACCTGTTGGTATACTGTAAGTAGAAAACGTTGTCGCATCCCTGTTATAAAAAATTGCATTGGGAATAGTACCCCCTACATCCTGGGCCGAAGCGGTTAAAGAAAGAAAAATTACTGTCAGGCACGTAAATAAATACTTCATCATAAATTTTAAAATCGAATAATAATCAAATATCGCTTTCATACCGCACTCTTATGTCAGCCTAATTACAGTTTTACCCATAAAAAAAGGTTAACAGCAAAATCATCACTGTTAACCTTAATATTGCATGGTAATAACGGCTGTTATTAATAACCGGTATTTTGTGTAAAGTTCGGATTCCCTAACTGGTTATCCGGGATAGGGAATACCAGGTATTTAGGATCGTCTGTTGGTTTTTCCTGCCAAGGCTGTAAGAATTTGTTAAAGCGGATCAGGTCTTGCCTGCGTACGCCTTCCCAGAAAAATTCCCTTCCGCGTTCATCCAGTAAATTATCAAGTGTTAAGCTGGCAAAAGGAGTGGCTCCCCTCACTGTGCGCAACAAATTAACTATGGTGAGAGCGGGACCAGCAAGGTTTGTTCTTAGCTGTGCTTCTGCTTTCATTAAAAGTACATCTGCATAGCGGAAATAAACCCAGTCATTCTCAGCCAGGTTAGTGGCAAGATTGGCATAGTCAATCGGGTACTTAACCACGCGGATCCCTGCTACTTCGAGATGGTTAGGATCACGTTCAATGATGCTTACTTCGGGTGTAAATATCAGGTTATTTCCACGCCTGTCTTTCAACAATGCTCCGGTTTGATCGTATTGCTGCCCAACCAGGAAGCCGACTTTAATTCCGGATACATTGGTCACGCCTGCATAGGCACCACCAATACGGCTATCCGCAGCTTCAAATTTCGCATAGAAATCTGACAAGGTCGCGAAGCCATTGTAACCGCTCGGATTTTGGTTATAGTGCAAGCCCGGTACCCAGATGTCTTTTAAGGCACCAGCATCAGAGCCACCAATATTTTGTGCGGTAAAGATGTTTTCTTTCGATAACTGGTCATTTGTCGGCGCAAAATTATCATAGTACCCGGGCGTTAAACTATATTTCCCCGAAGATATGATCTCGTCAGCCAATGAGATAACCTTAGCCATATCCGCAGCATCAAAAGCAGGTGCGGTGCGGTTTAAAAAAGCACCTTTATTGAGATAACATTTTATCAGCAATACCTTCGCTGCATCTTTATTCGCATTGTAAGTAGGTCCGTCTGGCAAATCAGGGATAATCGCAGTCAGCTCCGAAATCAGGTAAGCGATTTCTTCGTCTGCTTTTCTAACTTTTGAAGGCTGTGTAACATCTTCTCCCGGTTCACGGTAAGGCACCTGTCCCCACCCGTCAAGAATAGAAAACTGTGCAAAAGCACGAAGGAACCTCGCCTGTGCCGCCTGAATTTTACTTGGGTTAAACTGCAGCACGTTCGTAGCCACATAACTTACGCTATTGATGTCCCGGAAGGTATCAGAAATACGCGAATGATCTGCTGCCCAGCGGTGTAAATGCAGGGCACGCCATGCACCATTATCATCCCAATCACCTGCCCTTGTAGGCACAATTGCCTCATCTGTAGGGAATTCCTGTAACGACCACCATCCCCATGGTCCCTGGTAAGGATTACGCATGGCGGTATAACTGGCATTTAAGAGAGCGGGAACGTTGCCGGATGAAATCCCCTGATTGCCGATCTGGCCGTTTAAAGATTCATCCAGTTTTGTACAGCTTGAGATGGACAGTGCTAAAGCAGCAAAAGCTATAATATATCTATTTTTCATGTCGTCAAATATTAAATTAAAGAGAAAAGTTAACACCGAAATTGAACGTCCTCGCGGTAGGGTAAGGAACATATTCAATACCTGCCGAAGGAACCCCGTTAACGCTCTTGTCTACGTTAACCTCCGGATCAAAGCCTTTATATTTTGTTATCACAAACAGGTTTTGTCCGTTCACAAAAATATTCAGTCCTTTAATTGCCGAACCTACATTACCAATGCTATATCCGATAGTTGCGTTAGCCAGTTTCAGGTAACTTCCATTTTCTATATATCTCGATGAAGAAGCAATAGGGTTGGCCAATGATTCCTGGATAGAAGAACCAAGTAAATCTGTCGTGGTATTTTTACCAATTCCAATATTTGAGATTGGCAATACCGAGTTAGCGGTGTTGTTGTAAACTTCCTGACCTAATGATCCGTTAAAGTTGGCGTTAAAGGATACCTTTTTGTACCTGAAGTTGGCGTTAAAACCCAGGATCACACTTGGATTAGGATTTCCTAAATAATAATAGGTAAAACCATCATCGGTATATTGAGAAAAACCTTGTGCGTCCAACCCGTTATACTGCCTGGTCACCATTCCAAATAGCGGCAGTCCGCTTTGTATAACTTCCAGTGTAACACCACTTAAACCCTGACCGCTCAGGGAGCCGGTTTTAATAACCCCAACTATATCTTTTACTTCGTTTTTCAGGAAGGTAGCATTACCGCCCAGTGAGAACGAGATATCATCTTTTTCAACAATGTTTGCGTTCAATGTCAGCTCCACACCTTTATTGGTGATTTTGCCAGGTAAATTAACCCAGGTAACTGTTACCCCTGCATTAGCGGGTACCAACGGGATTTGAGGAAATAAGAGATCAGTTGTAGTTTTATTGAAATAGTCAACCGATCCGGTAATTCTATTTTTAAGGAACACGAAGTCAACACCTATATTGGTTTGTGCGTCCGACTGCCATTTTAGTTTTTTGTTTTCGTTATTTACGCCAATCAGGGATTGCTGACCGTTAGAATAGGTAATATTATAACGCTGCTGTGCAGATCCCGAAGGGAACTCCTGATTACCTGTTTTACCGTATCCAGCCCTGATTTTTAACTGGTCGATCCACGGTACTTCCGAAAGGAATTTCTCGTTTTTGATATTCCAGCCCGCTGCAAAAGACGGAAAATAACCCGTTCTGTTGTCAGAACCGAACTTGGTAGAGCCATCAGACCTGAAAGTGGCAGTTAGTAAATACCTGTCATTATAATTGAAGACCGCTCTTGCGAAATAAGACTGCAATTCTGTTTTCGGATCATTAAACGAGTTATACGTCCGGTTTGCCGGTGCAGTAGCTTGCATTACGTCGGTATAATCAACTGCAATATCACCGAATCCTATCGCTGTACTCTGCAATCCTTTATTAATGTAATTTGTATACTCATGCCCGATAATCGCATTCAGGTTTAGCTTAGTGGCAATCTGTTTGTTAAAATTCAATGTATTGGTAAACTGACGGGTGATCAGTTCGCTATTAGAATAGGTAGCGCGCCCACCCAGAAAATCGCCATTAGCTTCTATACCGCTCAGATTTAGATAACTCCGGGTAGAAGACCTCCTGATACCAGTGCTGTAATTGATACTCATCAACATCCTGTATTCTAACCATGGCGTGATCTTGTAATAAGGGGATACACTGCCCAAAATAGTGGATACTTTAGATTTATCGCTGGTAGCATTTGAAGCCGCAAGCGGATTGATGGTGGTAGACCCTCTTTCTACAAATACAGATCCGTCGGCATTGTATAAAGAACGGGTAGGGTTCCAGGAGAGTGCCTGACTTATCAAGCTTCCTGTAAAACCGGCATCGGTAACAATCGGGGCAATGTTTTCAGTATATTGATTACTGATCATATTTACATCAAGACCTAATTTTTTGCTATCCAGGAATCTGAAGTTTCCATTGAAAGCGCCGCTATATTTTTTGAAATCCGTCTTACGGATAATACCTTGCTGGTCCTGATAGCCGAACGACGCACGGAAAGTATTGTTGTCATTCCCACCGCTGATGCCTACAGTATAATTTTGATTATATGCCGTACGGGTGATGGCTTTCATTGCATCTACATTGTCCCCGAAATCACCACTGGTTTGTCCGTATTTTGTTAAAGCCGCACGGTATTCATCCGCATTTAACACATCAATCGTACGGGCAATGGTACTCACACCGGCAGAGGCGTTTACATCTATTTTAGTAGCCCCGCTCTGACCGCGTTTGGTAGTAATTAACACCACACCATACGCAGCACGTGAACCATAAATTGCCGTCGCGGAAGCGTCTTTTAAAATCTCCATGCTGGCAATATCAGAAGGGTTGATAAAGTTAAGCGGGTTTCCGCCGGGCGCTGTTCCAATACCGCCGCTGGTACTCGGACGGGCAGACCGGCCATCCAATGCTACTCCATCTACTACGTACAAAGGCTGCCCTGAGCCTGTCATAGCGGTATTCCCCCTGATCCTGACAGTTGTAGAGCCGCCGGGCTGACCACTATTGTTGATCATTTGTACGCCCGCAACTTTCCCCTGGATCAGCTGGTCGGGAGCTACCAAAGGGCCTTTATTAAAATCTTTGGTTGATATTGTTGTCGCAGCACCGGTAAGGTCACTTTTCTTAACCGATCCATAACCAACAATGGTCACAGCCTCGAGATCTGTCGAAGAAACCAGTGTTACATCAATAGTTGTTCTTCCACCGATTTCAACAGTTTGGTTTTTTAATCCGACATAACTAAAAGTTAACTGTCTTGATCCGGCAGGGGCAGTAATCGAGTATTTTCCATTTGCATCTGTCATTACTCTTACTTGAGTACCGGTCACGTTAACAGTAACCCCGATCAGTGTATTCTTTTCATTATCATATACCACGCCGCGCAAAACCGTTTGAGCATAAGATGAAAAGTTGAAAAGGATTAAAATAACGCAGCAAAAAAGAATTTTTTGCAATAGAGGGGAATGTGATCTGTACTCAAAGACAGACCACTTTTGTGGTATAAACGCGTTCATAATTAAAATTTGGTTAGGTTAATAGTTTTTAAAGAGATTAATACAATAAGGTTTCTGGTTCTTGAAGTTTTATATTTAAGTGAGGGAATAGATAATTCGATTTAGGATTTTGCAGCACACTAAAACGTGTCGCTTCACCCGGGTCGGGCGACCCGGGCATAATTACTTTTCAAACAGTTTATTTGGTTAGTTAGTTATTAAATAGTAAAATCAATTATACTATCTGAATAGATCAGACGTGTATAACTGCCTTATTATATTATAAATATACACAACAAATTATTATAGTGCATTCCAAAATATAAATATATTTTCCAGAATAAATCCAAGATCAGACCCTGATACTCAAAATATCCTTTATTGCATGCTCTACTTTTGGAAAAACAAACTGGTAACCATCGTCCAGCAACCGTTTAGGTAAAACCCACCTGCTTTTTAAGATCAGCTCTACTTCTGTTCCTATTACAAAAGCACCAATACCCAGCAACCAGGCTGGCGAAGGTAAACCGACAGGGATGCCATAAGCATGACGGATATGGCGCATCATTACTGCATTCTGGATAGGCTCGGGTGCAGTACAGTTTACTACCCCGCTCATTCCTTCCTGCCCAATCAGCCATTCGGTACAACGCGCAGCATCCTGCTCATGTACCCATGAAACATATTGTTTGCCATCCCCCTGTTGTCCGCCTAATCCGCATTTCACCAGATTGAGCAATCTTGGAAACGCACCATCGGCATGCCCAAATACGATCCCCATTCTCAAGGCTATTTTGCGGGTTGAAGGAGTATCCGCGGCGAAGAACTCTTCTTCCCAGCGTTTACAGACATCAATTGAAAATCCATAACCTATATCTCCTGTCTCCTCATCCTGCGGACGATCTTCGGCATGACGGTAGATAGTGGCCGATGTAATATTGATCCACAGTTTTGGCGGCTGCACAAGACTTCTGATCACCTCAGCTAATAACCTGGTCGGAACCACTCTGGAACTGATAATCTCCTCCTGATTTTTCGCGGTATACCGGCAATTCACATTCTTGCCGCATAAGTTGATCAGCAAATCTGCACCTGCTAAACTGTGGCTCCATTCTCCGGCAGTACGGCCATCCCAAACCAGTGTCCGTACATTACCTTCTGCTATTTTGGATTTCCTGCTTAAAATAATGACTTCTTCCGCAAGCGTTTTATAATAATCGGCTAAAACATTACCCAGGTAACCATTACCTCCGGCAAGAACTATTTTTTTATATTTCATCTGGTTATTTCTAGTTATTCAATTGTCTGATGGAGCCTTTGATAATTAATAAGTATTATACCGTGTTTTAATAATTATTTTAATCTTTCCGGTTTTGTCGTAATTACACTAAAAGTATGATTGTCAAAACGATAAGACGATATAACACCCAGCTGAATGTAAGGCTGAGACCAATGCCTAAAAGTTTGCTTCGTTTGAGATGTAAGATCAGCATAAATCCCGCTACACACATAAACCACCCAATATATACAAGTGGAGTAATAATAAACCAGTGCGCAACGAACAATCCTGGCAGCAATAGTAACGCACCGGTTACTGAGATCGTCATCATGTTGCCCAGGTAGTCCCAGCGGCGCTCCCTGCTGATAAAACCAATAACAATTCCCTGAAAGAATATTTGTCCGCCACAGATCAGGTATTCCCTGTAGGCTGGTCCCTGCGGCAAAATCCCTGTCATTAGCTTTGCATAAACAGAAAGGATATAAGCCGTCACTAACCAGGTAAATATCAGATAAGCAATCCGGTAAACGAGGCTGAAACTAGGCTGCACTACATTGCTGTCCACACTTTCCGGAGGCATGATTACTCTCCTATTGTAGGATATAAATGCATATACCTTTCCCATTAACCAAACAAAAGGAGCGAATTCAAAAAGTGGTTTGAGTATAGGGACTATAGTACCAAATACTTTAAACAAACTGCTGATACCATAACTTACTTCTCCGGTTTCCTGATTAACCAGTGCAATTTCATTCACTGCCCGCTGCCTGTCAAATAACGGACAAGCCGCATCTTCGAACTCCTGGTAAGGCAACCGCCCTTCTTTTTCCAGAATTCCAAGATTTACAAAACCCCTGGTATAAAGCGTACACAGTGGACAGTCGGCATCAAAAAGGATTAAATGGTTCTTTAAGGTTCTCATGGCTTATATTATTAAACTTTCAGTAATTACTGAAACATTAGTGTATAAAAAAATATTCTATTTGAATATTTTAAAAATCGATCCCCAGAACCAGCTTTCTTCCGCTTTAAGCATAGTTTCAAGAGTTTTGTCAACGTTTTTGGCTAATTTGTTAATGTCACCGACCGACTTGCTGAAGGTTTTAAATTCAGGATCTTTATCGTCGCCTTTTACCTGAGCCAATTCATCCAAAACTTTGATTATTGGGTCCAGTTCTCTCTTTCTGCGTTCCTTAGCCACTTGTCTGGCAATATACCAGGTGTCTTTGTTAGCATAAAAGTATTCTTTTCGCTCCCCTGCTTTTAGCTGTTTATCTATTAAGCCCCAGCTGATCAAATCGCGCAAAGTCATGTTAGCATTACCCCTGGATATACTCAAAGTCTCCATAATATCTTCCGTGGTCAGTGCCTCTGCAGAAATCAATAATAAAGCATGGATCTGCGCCATTGTACGGTTGATACCCCACTCAGAACCCAGTTTTCCCCACGATTCAATAAACTTTGCTTTTCCTTCTGCTAATTCCATATACAAATATACTAAACTTATTAAACTTTCAAAATATATTGAAAGTTTAATAACATGAAAATAAGACAGTGTTGTTTACAAGTTTAACAAGCTGTATAGGTACTCATCTAAAATCACCCCATTTTTCACAATTGATGATTTCAGCACAGCTTCGAGTTCATAACCAGATTTTTCTAACACTTTCGTTGAGGCGGTATTATTCTGAAATACCCCGGCAAAAACCCTGATCAGTTTTAATTCATTAAAAGCATAGCTGGTTAATAATTCCACGGCTTTACTTCCGAATCCCCTGCCCCAGTAAGGCTCTCCAATCCAATAGCCAATTTCTCCATTGTTTTTATAGACATCCTGTTGCGGCACAATGCTTCCAACGCCGATAAAAGTATCCTCTTCAAAAATTCCGAATACGTGCCCCATTAATCCTTTACCTGCCAATTCAATAAATTGTTGCGCATCTTCCAGCAGATAAGGATTTGGGAAAACATCCCTAAGATTTTGTGCTACAGCACTATTATCGGCAAGTCGCTGCAAATCTGCAACAGGAATTAAACTAATGTTTTTTAAATAGATCATTGGCCAAAATGGATTAAAGTACTATAGAATTTTCACAGCCTGCAAACAGCAATAAGCAACAGAAATTTTATACTAAAATACAAAGACTATCTCTTATCTTGTAATCTTATAAACCGGATAACCTCATGAAACTAACCCGCTTGTTCTTTTTTCTGCTTATATTCCCTTTTGCTGTTTCTGCACAGCAGGATTCTACAACCTTAACAAGAATTGGTGACCCCGTTCCATCTTTTGCTTTTGAAACTGAAAAAGGGAAAGTTGTACATATCGAAGATTATAAGGGCAAGTTAATACTGATTAACCTTTTTGCTACCTGGTGCCCGCCTTGTAATACAGAGCTGCCTGTAATGCAAAAGCAGATCTGGGACAGATATAAAGACAACCCCAATTTTGCGCTGTTTGTATTCGGACGGGAAGAAGGCTGGGATAAGCTAACCCCTTATAAAGCAAAGAAAGGCTTTACCTTCCCTATTTTGCCCGACTTAAAAAGGGTTATTTTCAGCAAGTTCGCTACGCAGTCTATTCCAAGAAATGTTCTGATTGATGAATCCGGAAAGATTATCTATCAGTCCATTGGCTATTCGGAAAAAGAATTTGCGGAATTGGAAGAGCTGATTAGCCAAAAATTAAAGGACAGCAGTAAGGCGAAGTAAACAACATCGCTCCATCCGGATTTACAGAAAATTGTAAAAATCTTGAAGGGAATCGAATTCAGACCATAATGTTACAATGGTAAGCCTGTAAATGGGTTAAAAATCATGCATTTTTATGATGTGAAAACAAACATGTCCCTTCTGGAATTTTATGACTACCTGAAAATAGCCAGGCCCAATGTGGTTGTACCCGGATCAGTAGCTAATGCCCAGGGCGGACATTTTGATGTTTTTCAAAGAATAGGTGCCTGCTCGCTCAATACAGCGCCATATATCAGAAAGGATTTTTATAAAATCACTTTAATGATAGGGAAAGGGATACTCAACTATCCAAAACAAAGAATAATTGTCGACGGGCCGGCACTGATCATTAATAGCCCAGTAATTCCCTATTCATGGGAAACAACATCCCCTATTCAGTCTGGCTATTTCTGCTTGTTTACCGAAAATTTTCTACGCGTCCGATCAGAACCGTTCAAAGATTCACTGCTGGCGAAAATTCAGGATATCCCTGTCCTCTTGCTGGATCAGGAACAAGTAAAGGAAGTCAGCATGATATTCGAAAAAATGATGGCATTAAAGGATGATGATTACCCTTTTAAAAATGATCTGTTACAGAGCTATGTAAAGTTGCTGATCCATGAAGCATTAAAAATGCAGCCCAGAGATGCTAATAATAAATTTAATAACGCTGCTACGCGGATAACTAACTTATTTTTCGAATTACTTGAAGGCCAGTTCCCTATAACCTCTACAACTGAGACGATAGAGTTACGCACGGCAAATGATTTTGCAGCACGGCTAAATATTCATGTGAACCATTTAAACCATGCAGTAAAAGAACTTACCGGAAAAACTACATCAGAGCATATCTCTACACGTATTGCTGATGAGGCAATCGCATTACTGAGACATACAGAGTGGAATGTTTCCGAAATAGGCTATTGCCTGGGCTTCGAATATCCGGCTAATTTTAATATTTTCTTTAAGCGCCAAACACTGGCTTCTCCCAAATCTTTCCGCCAGATACAAATTTTGTCCAATGTGGGATAACCTGAAACCATGTACTTTTAAATAGATTCGGTAACTTAACCACATTATGGCGACGGTTGCACTGAACAGTTCTGAAGGTAAATGGATCATGGTTTCTACCATCCTGGCTTCGGCAATGGCTTTTATTGATGGAACAGCTCTCAATGTTGTGTTGCCAGCCCTGCAGCACAGTTTAAATGCCAGCGGCAGCGACCTCTTCTGGATTCTGAATGCATATTTGTTAATGCTTGCATCGCTGATATTAATAGGAGGGGCAATGGGCGACCGGCTAGGGCGCAAAAAGGTATTCATGCTGGGGATTGCTATTTTTATCTGCGGCTCTACGGCTTGCGGGTTTGCGTCAAATGTGACTTTATTGGTTGTGTTCAGGTTATTACAGGGAATTGGGGGTGCACTGATGATCCCCGGAAGTTTATCCCTGATTTCTTCTTCTATTGATGAAAAACAAAAGGGAAAAGCAATCGGTACATGGTCGGCCTTTACAACTGTGGTTACCATGGGCGGACCGATATTAGGCGGTGCCCTGGCAGATGCAGGTTTATGGCGTTATATATTTTTCATCAATGTGCCTATCGGTTTAGCGGCATTACTGATGCTGGCTTTACGTGTCAAAGAAATCAAAGGTGAAGAGCGTCACGCACAGCCGCTTGATTTTCCGGGTGCCATTACGATTGTACTTGCCCTGGCGGCACTTACTTTTGGATTTCTTCGTATACCTGATGTAGGTTTTAGTAACCCCCAGGCTTATGTATCACTTTGCTTGGGACTACTTTTGCTGGGCTTATTTATCTATATAGAGCTTAAAAGCAAAGTTCCGATGATGCCGTTAACGCTGTTTACCGATGCCACGTTCAGCGGGGCCAACCTGCTTACTTTTTTCTTGTACGCCGGCCTTGGAGCGGGGATGCTTTTTCTTTCTCTTAATTTAGTGCAGGTTCAGGGATATAGTCAGCTCGAATCTGGCTTAACATTCCTGCCGTTTACCCTGCTAATGATATCCTTTGCCCGTTATGCCGGCAAACTGGCCGACAAATACGGTCCCAGGTTATTTCTTATCGCAGGTCCGGCCACCGCAGGTGCAGGTTTATTACTCTTATCTTTTGTAGGCCAAACAAACGGCCCAGGCGAATACTTTACTACATTCTTTCCCGGCGTGCTGGTTTTTGGATTAGGCATGTCCTTCACAGTTTCCCCCCTTACTACAGCTGTGATGAGTTCCGTAAGCGATCATTTGTCTGGAACTGCTTCAGGGATAAATAATGCTGTAACACGGATAGCGAATGTGTTCGCCAATGCAATCTTCGGGGCTTTAGCAGTGCTGATATTTACAGCTTCACTAAACAGCCAGATCAATAAAATTCTACTTAATGAAACACAGCAAACTGCCATTCTGAAAGAAGCCGGTAATCTCGGCAATGCAAAACCACCAACAGGAATTAACAAATCATCAGCAGTTTTAGTAGAAAAAGCATACCACAATAGCTTTATTCACGCTTATGCGACCATTATGCGGATCTCTGCAGTGCTAGGTTTTTTAGGCGCATTGATGGCAGTGCTGTTCATCAAACCCAAAAGATAAACTTCCGGATTTAACCGTGGATAGCTTCTTTATTGCCGTAGCTCTGAATCAGTTCGCCTTCAAATTCAAGCCACTCTTTCCAGCGTTTGTCTACATCCACATCCACCGTATACTTACGGGCAAAGTTTAAAAATGTAGTATAATGACCAGCTTCAGAAACCATCAGTTCATGGTAGAACTTTGCCAGTTCCTGGTCTTTGATATTGAGGGAAAGCACACGAAAACGCTCACAGCTTCTCGCTTCTATCATTGCAGCAAATAAAAGCCGGTCAATAAAAGCCCTGTTCCTGCTACCGTCTTTAACGCTGAACTTCACCAGCCGCCCCACATAATCATCCTTACGTTCACGCCCTAAGGTATAACCCCGCTGTTTGATAATATCGACCACCATCTGAAAATGCTGCATCTCTTCAATAGCAATAGCAGTTAATTCTTCTACCAGATCAATATATTCAGAATTATTTGTGATTAAAGTAATTGCATTAGTTGCCGCTTTTTGCTCACACCAGGCATGATCGGTTAAGATAGCCTCTAAATTCGATTCAGCAATGTTTGCCCAGCGCGGGTCTGTCAATAATTTTAATCCTAGCATCCGTTTACAAATAAATTCTTCTTTGCAAATTTAATAATAATCATAATGTTAAAACCGACAATTATTTATGCGTTTAAAAATTGTGCCTTAAAAACCTCTATTTTGCATAAATTTTAAAGAGATGGCAGGAAAAAAAATATTGATTATTGGGTTAGTATGGCCGGAACCGGTATCCTCCGCAGCAGGTACAAGAATAATCCAGTTAGTCAGCTTATTTCTTTCACATGGTGATGAAGTATTTTTTGGTTCAGCAGCTTCAAAAAGTGAATTCAGCTATAATTTAACCAGCATCGGTGTAACAGAACGTGAAATTCTGCTTAATGATCAAAGTTTCAATGTTTTCTTAAAAGAGATCAATCCGGATGTTGTACTTTTCGACCGATACATGACAGAAGAGCAATATGGCTGGCGGGTGCAGCAGGAATGTCCGGATGCTATAAAAATACTGGATACAGAAGACCTGCATTTTTTGCGTTACGCGCGACAGGAAGCAATAAAAACAGGTAATCCTTTAAATATATTCACGGATACTGCCAAGAGGGAAATTGCGGCTATTTTACGTTGTGATCTTTCTTTAATCATCTCCGAAACAGAAATGGATATTCTAAAAGATCAATTTCGCATCGATCCGTCTTTGGTATATTATTTACCATTTTTAGAGGAGGAAATTACCTCAGCAGTGATCAGTCAATGGAAAGCTTTTGAAGAGCGGGAAGGATTTGTGTTTATCGGGAATTATTTACATGAGCCGAACTGGCATACCTTGCAAATATTGAAGACAAAAGTCTGGCCCATCATCAAAAAGCTCTTGCCAGCTGTTCAACTCCACATTTATGGTGCATACCCTTCACAAAAGGTAATGCAGTTCAATAATGTCAAAGAAAAGTTCCTTGTGCACGGACGGGCGAAAGATGCAAGGGCAGCCATTTCGGCCCATAAAGTATTGATTGCCCCTATTCAGTTTGGGGCTGGTGTAAAGGGCAAATTTATCGATGCCATGCAGACCGGTACTCCTGCTGTTACTACAGCTGTTGGTGCAGAGGCAATGAAGGGTGGGTTGGATTGGAACGGGGCAATAGCAGATGATCCTGAGCTTTTTGCCCATGCAGCAGCAAAGCTATACAAGGATAAAAACTGCTGGTTACAGGCACAGAAAAATGGAATCGCAATCCTCAATGATCGATACGGGAAATCAACATTCACAGCATCATTTATGGCAACCATCGATACTTTGGCTACCCGGTTATCGTTACACCGCAATCATAATTTCACCGGACAAATCCTTCAGTACCATACCGCCAACAGTATAAAATACATGTCGCTGTGGATTCAAGAAAAGAATAGAAAAAAATAAAAGCCGGCACTGTTTTTAATCATGTTTCACTGGTTCAATCAGAGCTGTGCTACTTCTTTCTATTCATCCTCGATTTTCGAATGGTGCTTTGTATCTTTCATGGTGGTATATAATACCAGCGAAATCAGGATACAGAAGGTTACGTAAAAATAGAAATAGCTTTCGTGTCCGGTATTTTTGAACCATAGCGCCAGATATTCAGCCGTTCCGCCAAATATGGCCACGGTCAGCGCATAAGGTAACCCAACACCTAATGCCCTGATATGGGCAGGGAACAATTCAGCTTTTACTACTGCATTAATACTGGTATAGCCACTCACAATAATCAGTGCGGCAATCATCAATGTAAAAATAAACAGCTCGCTGGTAGCCGAAGAAAGAGTGGTCAGTATTGGATAGGTGCATAAAGTTCCTAGCACGCCAAAGCCAATCAGCAAAGGTTTCCTGCCAATTTTATCAGATAACAATCCAAATAAAGGCTGCAAAATAGCGAAGATCAAAAGTGAGGCAAAAGAAAGAATAGTTGATTTCTCTTTGCTTAAATGGACAGTATTCACTAAAAACTTCTGCATATAAGTGCTAAAAGTATAAAAGGCAATGGTACCGCCAAGTGTCAAGCCCACTACCGTTAAAAGCTCCCTTGGATATTTTAACAATGCTTTAATTCCGGTTTTCTCTTCCTCTGCCGATTTATTAGCCTTAAATGCGGCAGTTTCATCAATATGCCGGCGTAAATAGAGGGCGGTGAAAGAAAGTATCGCACCGATAAAAAAGGGAATCCGCCATCCCCAGGCATGCAACTCTGCTGAAGTGAGCAGCCAGTTCTGTAAAATCAACTGGATACCTAAAGCCAATAATTGTCCGCCGATTAAAGTAACATATTGAAAACTAGAGTAAAAGCCACGGTGTTTTTTGGTAGCCATTTCGCTCAGGTACGTAGCAGATGTCCCATATTCACCACCTGTGCTCAGCCCCTGGATTAAGCGGGCAAAAAGCAATAATAGTGGTGCAGCAATACCAATCTGTTTGTATCCCGGTGTTAGCCCGATGATTAAAGATCCAATAGCCATAATCAGCACAGAAAGTGCCATTGATTGCTTACGTCCATGTTTATCGGCTATCGTTCCAAACAACCATCCGCCGATCGGCCGCATTAAAAAACCAACCGCAAAAATACCGGCAGTATCCAAAAGCTGGGCAGTCGGGTTACTGTTAGGGAAAAAGATAGGAGAAAAATATAAAGCAAAAGCAGAATAACTATACCAGTCGTACCACTCTACCAGGTTCCCTATAGAACCGCCAAAAATAGATTTGAGCCTATATCGGACATCTTTAACTTGTTCTTGAGGGGCAGTAGCTTTAATTTCGTTCATACTTAAAAGATATCAGCCCAATATAGAAACTAAAACAAACATTAAAGATTTGCACCATAATTTTGCAGTATTACTGTAATTGCTGATCCCCCCTTTAAATCACAACGTCAACTTCCCGATAGGCCTCAATTACGCGCAACTCTCCTGCTTTATCGGGTCTTGAGTTGCCATGTTCCATTCCCATCACACCAGTATAACCTTTCTCTTTAATAAATTTAAACAGGTTTTTGTAATTGATTTCTCCTGTTCCCGGCTCTTTCCTCCCCGGATTGTCACCAATCTGAATATAAGCAATCTCGTCCCAGCAACGTCCCATATTCACCATCAGGTTCCCTTCAGTTTTCTGCATATGGTAAATGTCAAACAGTATTTTACAGGAAGGACTGTTTACTGCTTTACACACATTAAACGTTTCATGCGTCTGCTGCAGGAACAGCTCTGGTGTATCACTTAATGTTTCCAGTACCATGATCAATCCATGCGGTTCAAAAATTGCCGCACCTGCCCGCATCGCATCTACTACATTGGCCATCTGTATCCCATAAGGAAGCTTACGTTCGTAAAACCCCGGTACTACAGTCAGCCATTTTGCATTACAGCGCTTCGCCGCCTCTACAGATTTTTTACAGGTTTCAACAAATACGTCCTTAAATTCTTTCTTGCCGGTGGTTAAAGAAACTTTCCAGTTATCACCCCCATCAACTACAAACACGCCCATGCGCATGCCCAGTTTTTCCAGCAGGCTACCGATCTTTTTCTGCTCTTCTACCGGCCTGTTTAAATAACCGTTATCTTCAATTGAGCGGAACCCCTGGTCGTACATATATTGGATCTGATCCAGAAAGTTTTTACCGGCATGGTTGGCAAACATGCCCTCATGTGGTGCATAGTCAAGGTTAAACACTTTGCCTTTTTCCTGGAACTTGCCGAAAGCAGGCTCTCCTGCCAGTAAATCCTGACCGATCAATAGCGATCCTGTGGCCAATGCACCGCTTTTTAAGAATTGTATTCTGTTCATAACTATAATATATTAATCCTTTAAGAGTTGTCTGAATCCATTGGTCAGTGTATCTGCGACCGACCCATCCGGTTTTCGGTAAACAAGATACGCTTCCATATCTTTTTTACGATTAATAAAGCGCAAAGCTTCATTCACTTCCATTGCCATAACCGCATTATCATATCCATCGGCTGTAATAGCGTCCTTGGCGTAAAGTGTTACACTGATCATCTGATTGCTTAAAGGATATCCGGTTTTCGGGTTGATCAGATGGCTTACCCTATTACCCTCTTGCTGAAGATATTTAATGTAGTTGCCCGATGTGGTAATGGCACCCTGGTTGATAGAAATGATTTTTCTCAGCGCAGGCCCCCTGCCGTTCGCTGGTGGTCCTTCTATGCCGATTTTATAAAGCGACCCGTCGGGCTTCGTGCCCTTTACAACAATTTCACCGCCTATTTCTACCATAAAGGAGGTGATCCCCTTGCTGGTCAGGTAATGGGCAACCTCATCAACGCTATATCCCTGTGCAATCCCGTTAAGGTCTATCTGCACGCCGGGCTTTTTTTTGATCAGCTGATTACCTTTAAGCTGGATCAGGTCCATGCCTACGTTGACTAAAGTTTGCTGTATCACAGCTTGTTCCGGAAATTTAGTGATCGCCAAAGGACCAAAACCCCAAAGCTGTACCAATGGAGCCACCGTAATATCAAATTTCCCTTTCGTGCGCTGGTAAATTTCAAATGATTTATTAATCACCATTTTAAAATAGTCGTCCATTTCCAGTCCGCCCGCCGAGGCGTTAAACCGATTGATCAAACTATAACTTTTATACAAAGACATGGAAGAATCAATCCTCAGCAAAATACTATCAACCTCCCGCTGCTGTACTACAGGACGGGCAGCAAAATAACTTACCTGGTAGGTTGTACCCTGTGCATATCCCCGCAGCTTAAAAAACTGTTGGTCGCCTCCCGGTTTTAGGAGGCTCACCAGCAGCGAGAGCCATATCGTAATATGTTTACCGAGGTAAAGCACCGGTGTTATAATACTTTGGTTTTACCGGGCGTTGGGATCGGGTATAATCCATTAGCATCCGGCATAAGTTTAGGGTTCGCATCCCAGCTCAGCTTGTCGGGGAACAAACTGTTATTTGCCTGCAGGGCTTCGTCCCATTTGATCACCTGACCAGAATAGGTGGCATATCGGCCTATAATAGAGGTAAAACAGCTTTTTGCACCGCGCTCTGCATCGCTGAATTTATATTCGCCTTTGGCTATTGCAGCAAATAATTCGTCGTGTTCTGTTTGGTATGGATTTGCGTTTCCTTTGGTAGGGTGACTAAAAATTTGTTTGCCCGTATGGTCCCACAGTATCCCCTGGTTACCGGCAGATAAATAAGTGCGGCCTTTCGTTCCCTGGAAGGTTTCGTCTACCCTGTTTTCTGTGCCTTCAAAATGGCGGCACTGGCTATAGATTACCGCACCATCAGCATAGGTCAGTTCTACGGCATGGTTATCATAAATTTCCCCATAGTCTTTACCTGTTCTCCAGGCACGGCTCCCTGTTCCCTGTACAGAAACGGGATAGGCATTCTTAACCCAGTTCGCAATGTCGATATTGTGTACATGCTGCTCCACAATATGGTCACCGCATAACCAATTGAAGTAATACCAGTTACGCATCTGGTATTCCATTTCCGTTTGCTGTGGCTGACGTTTTTTTACCCATACCCCGCCGCTGTTCCAATAAACCTGTCCGCCTACAATGTCACCAATTGCACCATCCTGGATACGTCTCAGAACTTCCCGGTAATTGGCCTGGTACCTGCGCTGCAAACCGACCACTACATTGAGCTTCTTCTGTTTCGCAATCTCAGCAGCCGCAAGCACTTTGCGTATTCCGGGCGCGTCAACTGCTACAGGCTTTTCCATAAAAATATGTTTACCCTGCTTCACTGCCTCTTCAAAATGCATCGGCCGGAACCCCGGAGGGGTGGTAAGCAATACCACATCGGCTAAAGCAATAGCTTTTTCATAAGCATCAAACCCAACAAACCTGCGGTCTGCCGGTACATCAACTTTATTTTTAAACTTGTCAGATAAGAGCTGATAACTGTTATCCAGTCTGTCCTGAAATGCATCTGCCATAGCAACCAATTTTACATTGGCCGTAGTGCTCAATGCCTGGAATGCAGCTCCCGTACCACGGTCCCCACAACCAATCAGCGCAATCCTGATCGTATCATCAACGGAAGAGTGCGCCCCTCCGGCAAATGCGAATTGATTGAGCAGTACCCCGCCAGCCAGTAATGCCGAAGCTTTTAGAAATTCACGTCTCTTGTCATGTAATAGTTCATTGTCCATACTCAGTTCAATTTTATTGGTTTATTTTATTAATAATCCGGTATCACCGGCGAATTATAGTATTTACTGATCTCGTCTGGCGAAGGCGGGTTTACAGGCCTCACCAAACGCATCCCGATAAACGGTGCTTCCGGAAACCACCAGTTACTTTTTGGGATTTGCGGATCAATTTGTTTCCAAACCGGGTCAGATGCCAGACGCGCGGATGATCTCAGGTCTTTCGCTTCATCTTCATATGATCCTCCCCGGATCACATGGGCATATAACTTTTCCGGCAATGCAACAGGGTCTTTCACCTTGTCTTTCAATCCCGCATAAAAACCAGACAGGTATTGGTCATACGTCCACTCAGCTACATTTCCATATAAATCATAAATTCCCCAGGCATTTGGTTTTTTTTGTCCCACTACATGCGTTTTGCCGCCACTGTTGTCCTTATACCAGCCGTAATCGCCTAGTTTTCCGTCTTCATTGCCAAACCCGTATTCGGTCTTGCTTCCTGCCCTGCAGGCGTATTCCCATTCAGCTTCCGTTGGCAACCGGTAAAACACACCAGTTCTGGCATAAAGCCATTTACAGAACTGGATGGCATTGTAATTGGTCATCGCCAAAGCCGGATGCCCTTCTTTTCCCATCCCAAAAGTCATGTCGAGATAAGGTTTTGTAGGCCTTGTTACGGCATCAACATTTGCCGGAATAGCAGCGGTACTATTAGACACCTCATAATCCCTGTATAAAAACGGTTCAAAAATATCCCAGGTCACTTCATAGGTACCCATCCAAAAAGCACTCAGCCCAACACGGTGCACCGGCTGCTCATCTGCTTTTCCATTTTTGCTGCCCATGTCAAATTCTCCTGCCGGCACAGGCTGCATCGTAAAACTAAGTTTGGTTCCGTTAATCTGCTGGGTATAGGGTTTCCCCGACTCCTGTGCGGCAGTCAGGGAAGCATATCCGAGAAAAAAAAGTAGTGCTGTCTGTATCTTCATTTAAATAAATAAGTTCCGTATCATGTTCATTTCAATAGCTATCGATTTTATATCGTGTAAGCTTGCATAAGATTACTCTTTGGCGCTGATCGTTTTTACCTGGATTGTCGACCACCAAGCCATGTTATAGATAATTCCTGCAATTGTAACTCCGCAAAGCCTCCCGTACAAAATACTAATAACCAGGGTTTTGATCAAGCGTTTTATTTCTATTGATCTCATCCCTGCTAAAAGGCCTGAAATATATTTTATCTTCCCACTTCCTGTTCTCCTGCGCCGTTTCAATCGTTGGCGTATACGTGTAATCGTATACCGAAATATCATAGCGATATGGGGCAGTCATAGTTTTACCCGGTTTAAACTTGCCGGTTACCTTGATATAATTTGTCTTCCTGCCCAGTGTTTCCGGGGCAATCATCCAACGTCTTGCGTCGTGGTAACGCTGTTCCTCATAAACCATTTCTATCCTGCGTTCGTGACGGTAAATATCTCTCAACGCCGTACCAGAAGAAACAACCGCTGGCATTCCGGAGCGGAAACGTATCCGGTTTAACCATTCTAGCGCAACTGTGGTCTGCCCAAGTTCTATGCTCGCCTCTATATAATTCATCACTGCTTCAGTATACCTGAAAAACGGCCAGGGAACAAACTGGGGCATAGAAGCTTCTATTATATTAGGATCAGGATCAATAAACTTTTGGGTATAATATCCTGTCCAGCTTCCGTTCCAGTTTTCAATAGAGCTTCCCCGGGTATCCAGACCTTTAAATACGATTTGCCGTCCGCCCTCTATCAGGTCGTATTCACCCGTCTGGATTTGGTTAGCCGGATCAACATTTCCAGAGACCTTATCCCTTGGCTTCCATCCCGCCCCATCGTATAGTATAGTCGCGTAAAAACGCGGGTCACGGTTCAAATAAGGAGTCGCTTTATCCTGTGCATTTGTCCAGCTAAAAGGCGTACCATCTAACTTTTCATAATCATCCACCAGTAAACCGATCGGTGTATTTCCTGCCCAGTTATGGTAACCGTTCGGTCCGTTCGCACGTCCGTAACGCATATCACTGCGGTCTATAAAATAACGCGCAAGAATCAATTCTGAAGCTGCCGAAGCATCAATCCCTGGTGCTTTACTGCCACCGCCCATCGCAATGCTTTTATAATTCAGGCGTCCCAGTTCCGGACTCACCGGTGCTGTTAAATTTAGCTTATAACCAGTTCCAAGATCCATTACTGCTTTAGCGGCGGTCTGAGCGGCAGTCCATCGCGCAGTTCTGTCGCCTGATACATAACCCAGGTATTCAGGATGCGCATATCCGCCAATTACCGACGATTTTACCTTTGCAGTCGGTATATCATGTAAATCACTGGCCGCATAAACCAGTACCCTCGATTTTAAAGCCATTGCTGCCAACACTGATGTTCTGCCTTTGTCTAAAGTTTTACCTGCCAGTAATTTAATCGCCTGCTCGCAATCTGATAAAATGAAGTTTACACATTCCTCATAAGTTGCACGTTTTACACTAAAATCATCGTCCAGCGTATAACTTTTAGTAATGATCGGTACACTGCCATAATACCGCAGCAGCTGCTGGTAGAAATATGCCCTTAAAAAATAGGCTTCACCAAGCAACCTGTCTTTGGTATTCTGGTCGCTGATCGCATTATCTCCTCCCGTCAGCCTTTCAATAGTAATATTGCAGGAACGGATGCGGTTATACATCGGGTTATAGCCATAAGTATCGTCAACCCAACCCAATGTAGTAGGGTTGATCGTACTGGCATTAACCAGGTCTATTCCCCTGTTAGGGTGTGTAAAAAGTGATTCATCTGATAAAGAAGATAACATCTGTTCATTAAAACCGCCTACGCCAAAACCATTATAGATTTCGGTAACAAATGCCTGTGCCATTGCCGGATCCTTCCATACCAGTTCAGCAGATATTTGATTGGGGGGATCAACCGACAGGAAATCTTTTTTGCAGCCTGCGGCCAAAATGACGGTCAGCGCAATGATGAATATATGGGTATTTCTAAATATAGAGTTCATATAAAAATATTTTTCTGGTTCGTATTTATCTAAAATGCAGCCTTAATACCTGTGTTTATTACCCTGGCTTGCGGATAATACTGGGCACTGGAATTGGTAGATTCAGGGTCCCAGATCTTGATCTTGTCTAATGTGAAAAGGTTCAGCCCGTTAACATACACGCGCAACGAAGAAATCCCTATTTTTTTACAGATATCCGGCGATAGCGTATAGCCGATTTCCACATTTTTTAACCTTACATAATTATTGCTGCGTAGCCAGTACGTATTGTTTGCTGCATTATTGGTATCTGTGAAATACGTTTTGCCCCGGTTAGATAACCTTGGGAATTCGCTGCTCGGATTGTCAATCGTCCACCTGTTGATATATGACCACTCTAAAAAGTTCCCTATATCCCCCGACTCCGTTAACCCCACAATTTGCAATCCGCCGGTAGCCCCCTGTATCAATGCAGAAAAATCAAAGTTTTTATAAGTCAGGTTTAAGTTTAGCCCACCTGTAAAAGTAGGTGTACTGGTTTTGTCCAGCCGGATCTTATCATCTCCGTTGATCTTCCCGTCCCCGTTCACATCTTTAAACTTCATGTCTCCGGGCAGCAATAAACCTGTTAAACCACTATAATCAATCTTGTTCGCATTGATTTCGGCCTGGTCCCTGAAAACCCCGATATACTCGTAAGCAAGCTCGGTTCCGGTCGGCATGCCGGTAGACCGCTGCCAATCCGGTGCCCCGGGTGTCTCATCCCAGAAGATGATTTTATTTTTAGAATACCCGCCGTTCACACTAATGCCATAGCCAAAATCACCTTTTTGATCATTATAGCTCAGCTTAAACTCAAAACCTTTATTATTGACCTTTCCCAAATTCACCGGGGGCAACTTATCCGTAATACCAGAACTTCCCGGAATAGAATTTCCCCTGGCAATCAGGATATTTGTCCGTTTGTTATAAAACCCATCCAGCTCTAAACTCAGCTTGTTATTCAAAAACGAAGCATCTAAACCAACGTTGGCATTATTGGCCACTTCCCAGCCGAAATTTAAGTTAGGCACACGGTTCTCTACCAGGGTCTGGCTCAGCTGGTCGTTGATAATGTAATTACCAAAACCCATTGTACTTAAGTACTGGTATTCTGCCAGAGCATCACCGAAGTAGGCCTCGGCCCCCATTTGCCCCCACGAAGCACGCAGCTTCAGATTATTTACAAATGAAACATTGTCTTTAAAGAATTTTTCTTCCGACAAGCGCCAGCCTACAGATACGCCCGGGAAGAACCCAAACCTTTTATCTTCCGGAAAAATATAAGATCCATCTGCCCGCCATAGAAATTCGGCCAGGTATTTTTCCTTGTAATTATAGCCTACCCTGCCAAAATAACTTAACCTTGCCCGGTTAAAAAGTCCGTATGGCTCGCCTCCGGGATTACTGATATTTTGCTCCTTATCACTTCCGGCCAGCAATTCCTGCAGCGCGGTAGAAAGGAAATATCTCCTGAAAGCAGAAAAGCCGTCGTTGGTTACCTTTTCGCGGGTTACACCAGCCATCAGGTTCAGTTGGTGGTTACCTATCTTTTTATCATAGCTAACCATTCCCATTAAATTTATCGCCAGCTGGGAACCTGCTGTCTCCGTTAAACTCGGATCTGAACGTTCAGAACGGATAGAACCCGTCAGCACCGGCGTAATGCCATCGGCTTCGAAAGTTTTTTTATCCCAATCATACAGCATCCAGGGTTTCTGCCAGCTCTTCTGACGGCCGGAAAACTTATCAATCGCCGCCGTACCCGTAACTTTTAACCCCTCCACACCGGGAACCTTAATTTCAATTTTGCCGGTAGACTGGAAATAGTCACGCTGATCGCGATTATATCCTGTAGCATCGGTAGTAATCACATACGGATTAAAACCATACTCAATATCCCGTCCCGGTAAGCCATTCGGCCAAACCTCCACCTCAGTAGGTTTTCCCCGCATCAGCATCCTGAATATATCAGTTGCGCCTACTGTTGGAAAGTTCCTGACCTCTTCCCTTCCGGTTACACCCAGACTCAAAGTCACATACTTGCTGAGTGTAGCTTCGAGATTGATCCTCAGGTCATACTGCTGATAACCTGTAGCAGATTTTTTATAATATCCATCCTGGTCCAGATAGCCCATAGATACCAGGTATTTCATATTTTCAGAGCCACCGTTAAGCTGGAGATTATGGCGCTGTTGCGGCGACCAGTTTTTCAGGGTAGTTTTAAACCAATCCGTATTCGGATAGCGCAGCGGATCTGATCCGTCCTTAAATTTCTGGAGTTCCTCTGGCGTATATACCGCATTCAGCGTATTTCCATTATCCGGCCGCCGGTATGATCCTGTAGATTTAAAAGACTGCCATGCTGCGTTCCATTGATCCTGGGGCAAATCAGAACCGAAAATATTCAGTTCGTTCAAAATCTCTGCGTACTGCGAAGAGTTAGACATTTTAGGGATCCTTGCAGGCTGCTGCAATCCATATGCGAAATCATATGAAAGCTGTGGCTTGCCACTTTTCCCCTGTCTGGTCGTAATCAGGATTACCCCGTTCGCTGCCCGCGAACCATAAATTGCCGCAGATGCATCTTTCAGTACAGAAACACTCTCCACATCATTGGGATTTAAACGCTCTAATCCTCCTGCGCGGTTAGGCACACCATCAATTACAATCAGCGCGTTATTGTTACCCAAAGAATTTACCCCGCGGATACGGATCGTAGACCCATCATATCCGGGCTCTCCGCTGGCTTGTACCGCCGTTACGCCCGGCAATCGTCCCGCTAAGGAATTCGAAAGATTAGCAGTTGGTGTTTTTGCCAGTTCAGCACCCTTTACAGACGTTACCGAACCAGAAACCACCGCTTTTTTCTGCGTGCCATAACCTACTACCACCACTTCGGTAAGGGCCTGGCTATTCTCCTGCAGCTTCACATTAATGGATGTCCGTCCGCCAACGGGCTGTTCGCTGGTGATATAACCGATATAAGAAAAAACCAGTACCCCGTTGTCAGGAACCTGGATAGTATATCTTCCGTCATTTCCGGTAGTGGTTGCAATTACCGTCCCTTTGAGCTTAACGCTTACGCCGGGGATCCCCATCCCCTTTGCATCTGTAATCTGTCCTTTCACAATTACATCTGCATTTTTCGGCCGGATAACGATCAGGTTATCCTCCCGCGATTCGAATTTTAAACCGGTATTTTTGAGCAGCAGCAGCAGGGCGGCCTCTACAGAGATATCCTTTTCTGCAATTGTAATTGTCTCATAGCGGGAAAGGTCGTCATCGCTATATAAAAACCGAAGTCCGGCCTTTTTTTCCAGTGTAACCAGCGCATCCTTTAACGAACTGTTCCGCAGTACCAGGTCTACCTTCTTCCCCTGAGAATAAGTGGAAGCAGTAACCTGCAGGCACAGTAAAAACGATAAAGCAAAGGTCCAATTTAACATTAAAATAATTTTCTTATATGGAAATTTAAGACATAGAACCCTATTGCACAGTCCCATTTTTTTCATAGATTTGTGTTTTACAAAGTTTTAAAATCTGATATAGTAGTGTCGAGACTACTTTGGAGGGAAAAAAGGGAGTGAATGTTCGCGCATTAGCTCCCTTTCTTTTTTAGTAAATGGTCACGTCATGGGCTGATTGTTCAAAGGTGAAAGGTTTGATTAATTGCAAAGCCGTTAAGGCCTGGTTGATCGTTTCATTTTTAAATATTCCGGTAAAGTGATAGGACTTTGCCCGGTCAGAATTGATCTGGATAGTTATATTAAACCAGCGTTCGAGTTTTGGTTTTAACTCTTCCAGTGTTTCATTATTAAAAACAAGCCTATTGTCTTTCCATGAAGTCTCCTCGATATAATCCGTCTGCCCGATCTTCACCGTATTCATATGTTTGATGGTGAGCGTTAACTTCTGACCTTTGTTTAACAGAGCCTGGTCTTTCTTCAAAGTAACCTGGTCCTCTTTCAACGCTATTTTCTCAGAAGGATTTAATCTGATTTTTTGGTTTGGCTGGCCGATCACAGAAAACTCTATCGATCCGCGCAGCAAAGTAGTTTCAGAGCATTTTTCTGACGGATAAGCCTTGATATTAAAAGCTGTTCCCAATACTTTTATAGCAGCTTTATCCGTATAGACGATAAAAGGGCGATCTTTTGCATGTGCAACATCAAAAAAAGCCTCCCCTTCCAAATGAACAATCCTCACCGCTTTACTATCGATATCGCTGTCAAAAGTAAGTTTGCTGGCAGCGTTCAGCCATACCAGTGTCCCGTCTGGCAGCTTTAATTTTTTCCTGATGCCTTTTCCGGAAACAATCTGTGTATCCTGATCATCTGCCTGCCGGGAAGAAACATAAAACAGGCCAAAGAAAAACAACAGGCATGCGATAAAGCCTGCCAGTAAATATTTATCTGTAACCGTTCCCTTCCCGTTAATACTGACAGGTGCTTCTTGCGCGAAATCTTTATAGAATTTTAATTTATGCGCCTGGTAACTGATTTCGACATCAGATAAATCGGCAGGAACTGATTTATGCCACAACTGCATAAAGAATTCTTCATAGTATACCGCATCAGGATAGTGATCCATCAATACACTCAACTCAGCTAATTCTGCCGGAGTAGCCTCATCAGCCCATTTACGGGCCAACAGTTCTATGAGCCTGGAGTTATCCATATTGCCTAAAGATTTATATTGGTCTGCAGGTAAGGACAACAGTTATTTGAAAACTCCCTAGTCTTTTTGAAAATAAAATCAGGACAGCTTATATTCCACCTTTAGTTTAGAACTTAATTTTTTTAAAGCAGCCACCAGATGCGCATCAACGGTCTTTACCGAAATGTTCAGTATTCCGGCTACTTCTTTATAACTCAGGCCGTCCTCTTTAATTAATTTAAAAACCAGCTGGCACCGGTTCGGTAACTCGTGGGTAGCCAGTTCCAGCTGCTGCTTTAATTCATCGTTAATCAGCAGTTGTTCGGGGTCCAAATCATCCAGCCGCGTTTCCAGCTGCAGATCATCGATTGAAATCATCTCCTGCCGTCCATTCTTTCGCAATATATTGAGGGAAATATTTTTCGCAATCACAAAAGCATAAACCCTGATATTATCAATTGCAGTTAATTCATGCCTTTTGCGCCATAAGGTGATCATCACATCACTCGCTGCTTCTTCAGCAAGTTCGCGGGATTTGAGCAGGTAAAAGCAAAAACGTTTTAATGCAGGGAACAAAAATTGATACAGCTGTCCATAGGCATACTCACTATCATACAATGAGATCAGCCTTTTCAGCTCATTCAGCTCAGGTAAATGTAAAGTCATCAGTTTATATTTGGTTAAATTAAATTAGACATTTAAATCGCAGCATCCAAATTTAAATTCAAAGAATAAAATCATACTGCAATTAGAAATATCGGACAGCTATCATGAATAATCCCCCCTTATTAAAGAAACAGACATTATTTTATATAATATGCTTTTTTTGACGGAAACCGTGTGATTTAAATAGCTTCAAAAGAGAGAGGGTGTATCAATCAATTATGATCACCCTCTCTACTGTTGTTTCACGTGCAGCCCCAATCAGGAATTTTCGAATAGCCAATTCCCGGCCCCTTAATTTCATTTTAAGACGGCATCACCGGTACTTTACCACTGCAGGTATTAGTAACCCGGATTCTGAGGAACCAGCTTCGGATTATTCCTCATTTCTGCGGTAGGCAGAGGGAATAGCAGGTTTTTATCAGCCAATACCAACGATGGATTATCCGGGAACCGATGTCCGGTAAAGTTCTCGAACGTATTGGTCGCTTCGTTATAAGCTTTTCTTAAGCGCACCATATCAAACCAGGTAACCCCTTCATAACACAGCTCATGCCAGCGCTCCCGCCACACCGCCTCTTCAAAGGCAGTTTGCGATAACCCTGCTAATGGCAATAATTGCGCACGGAGCCGGATGGCATTCAACGCAGTGTAAGCCTGCGCGTTTGGTGCACCATCGGCACGGTTTTGAGCCTCTGCATAAACCAGCAGCACATCCGCGTAACGAATTTGCGGCCAGTTCAAATCAGATTGTGTTGTCCCTGCCACACCAGATGTCCCATTTGCTACCACATCAAAATGCTTAAATACATAAGGTGCATTTAACGGTTTTAACGCACCGTTTCCTCCATCATAATACGAGGTATAGAAAAATCCCTCCCTATCCTTAGCACGTAAATCACCTGCTTCATAAGATTGATAAAACTGGGTGGTAGGCACCGTACTCCCCACTTCATCGCTATAGGCAGAGACATTTTTAAAATTGGGTAACAACAATTGCTGCATCGGGTTTCCTGCCACAGTAGCCAGGTACTGGATCTCGAACATGTGCTCTTCCCGGTTTTCCTGGGTAAGGCTATGCAGATCGCCATAAGTCGGAAATAATGAAATCCCGCCCTGGGTGATGATCTCTAAGGCCTTATCGCTGGCTAATTTATAATAGGCGGCGCCTTTGTTTAGGGGCTGACCGGCCATGGTGAGATAAACTTTTGCTAACAAAGCTTTTACGGCACCTTTATTAGCTCTCCCGCTTGGATCTTTCCATGGAAGCCCTGCGTTCTCCGCCGAAGTAAGATCATCGGTGATTTGTTTATAAATTTCTTCCGATGAAGTACGTGAAGGGTAGAAATTTTCTGAAGTGGCCGACTGCGGTGCGGTAATCAAAGGCACATCGCCATACAGGCGCACAAGGTAAAAGTATGCCCATGCCCTCAGGAACCTTGCTTCGCCAAGAATCTGGTTTTTCCTCGCTTCATCCATCGGACTGATCCCGGGAACTTTATCCAGCACCAAATTGGTTTGTGCAATTACACTGTAAAGCCCGTTCCACCAATTGCGGACCAGTAAATTGTCCCCATTATAGGATAAACCAATCAGGTTATTTAAATCCGAATTCTGACCGGTTTCTGTTTTAGCCGTTCCGGTTACCACCTCGAGCATAGAAAAGTTGGCCACAAATATACCGGCTCCGCTGCCAATAAAGCGGGTCTGGCTGTAAGCGGCAGCTATTGCAGCTTCCGCATGTTCAGGAATGGTATAATAGGTATCAGGTTCCAGGTTGGAAGGATCTTTTTCTGCAAGGAATTTCTTACATCCCGAAAAAGTAACCAGCACCACTAAAAGCAGTATACTGGAGTATGTAATATATTGTTTCATAACGAGTTGAATTAGAATAAACACTATAGACCAATATTTAAGCCTACCATGTAAGTAGTTGGCTTTGGATAATCAAAGAAAGTCTGCCCCTGCGAAAACGCATTTCCATAAGTAGTAACCTCCGGATCATTTCCCCTGTATTTAGTAGCTAGGAAAAAATTCTGCACAGTAGTATAAATCCTCAGCCGGCTTAATTTCAATTTTTCCACCACTGATGCAGGGAATGTATAGCCCAATAACAGGTTTTTACCACGGATAAATGATCCGTCCTGCACCCATCGGGTATCCACATTAGTAATATAACCCGCCCTGGTATCACGAATTGCCGCAATATCTGTGTTCTGATTTTGCGGGGTCCATGCACCAAGCACCGTTTTATAACTGTTGGCAATCCCTACACGGTCCTCTCCTGAGTGTGTACTCATATCCAGCACATCATTACCATAAGAATATTGCAGTTCGAGCAATAGTTCTATGTTTTTATACTTAAAAGTATTGGTCAGCGATCCCCATCCATCCGGGCTGCCATTCCCGATAATCATCCTGTCGGCATCGTTAATCGCATAATCACCATTTACATCCAGATACTTCACATCTCCCGGCAGCAAGGTTTTTCCACCCCGGTAAGTATACTTAGCCGCCTCTGCACGTTCGCTTTCACTCCAGGTACCCAGCCGTTTTAAACCCCAAAACGAACCCACCGGTTCACCTACACGGATAATCCCGGTTTCATTGGTAAAACTTGGATTACCTACACCGAATATATCTGCCGGGGTAGCCAGTGAAAGCACTTTATTTTTATTGATCGAAATATTAAAAGAGCTCGTCCATGAAAAATCCTTACTTGTTATATTATTAGTACTGATGGCAAACTCCAGTCCTTTGTTTTCCATACTGCCTATATTACGGGTGATAGAACCATACCCACTAGAGGTAGGTACCGGAGCAGCAAGCAGCATATCAGTGGTCTTCCGATAATATAAATCAGCTTCGATGCTTACCCGGTTATCAAATAATCCCAATTCAATACCAATATCAGATTGCGCTGTTTTCTCCCATTTTAAATCGGGGTTTGCCAGACGGTTGGTACCTACACCAGTAATCCTTACATTATCAATAATCGCAGAATAACCGGTTCCAAGCAGCGCCAGAGACGAATACGTGTTAATTTCAGAGTTACCCGTTACCCCATAACTCGCCCTAACTTTTAAATTGGAGACCGTACGGCTGCCTTTCAGGAAATCCTCTTCAGACACCTTCCAGGCCAGTGCGGCAGAAGGGAAAAATGCATATTTATGATTTGCACCAAACTTAGACGAACCATCAATACGTCCCGTTGCAGTTAACAGGTACTTATCCTTATATCCGTAGTTTAAACGTCCGAAATAAGAATTAAAGGCAAAGCTAGATCTCCTTGAAGTTCCCGGATTGGGCTTACTTGCCGCACCCAGGTTATTCGGCCCAAAATAATCGGTAGAGAAATTCTCGCCGCCCGCTGCAAAGCCGAATATGTTTGTTTCCTGCCAAGAGAGCCCCAGTAAACCTGTTACCGCATGGTCCTTCGCAAACTTTTTATTGTACGTCATGTAGTTTTCAAACGACCAGTAGCTTTCCCGGTTATTATCCAGATATGCCGTTCCCTTCTGGTCGAATGCAATACCATATAAAGTTCGTCCGTTATATTCATTTCTGCCACGCGTAACCACATTGGCGCCCAACACACTACGCAATTCCAGTCCCGGTGCCAGGTTAATATTTGTATAGACATTCCCCAAAACATTCTGCGTTTGCAGTACATACTGCCTGTCGGTCAGGATGTGCACAGGGTTCGAACCACCCTCTGCTCCCGGATAATTCTGGTTATCTGCCCAGGTACCATCTGCATATTTAACCGGTAAAAAAGGAAAGCTCTCCGTTATCATGCGGACAGAGTTTAAGCCACCCGTTCCGATATCTACCAGATTTTCTTCCTGGTTCGTATAATTGAGGCTTCCCCCTACTTTAATCCACTTTTTAATTTGTGTATCCATTGTGAACCGGCCGGAATATCTTTTCAAATAAGAATTCAGCAATAACCCGTTATCCTCCCTGTAATTCAGGAAAATACCATAAGTAGTTTCTGCATTTCCACCCGTAAACCCAAGCTGATGATTCTGAGAAAGCTTGTTTTGTGTAGATTCCTTAAACCAGTCGGTATCATATAAAGGGTTCCCGCTGGTATCGAATAATCTTGGCAGAGAAAGCCTTTTGATCCTCGGATCTACATAATTGCCTGCCGCCCATCCTGCCGGATCATAGATTTTTGCATTCTCGTAAGCGAGGTTTTCTGTAGCGATATATTCTTTTGCATTGAGCATTTCTACACGGTGCGGGCCGATAGTGGGTACGCTAAAGTCAACATCATAGGTAATCCGCCCCCCCTGTGCCGTTCCTTTTTTAGTGGTAATCAGAATGACACCATTCGCACCTCTTGCACCATATATCGCGATAGAAGAAGCATCTTTCAGTACTTCTACAGAAGCAATATCACCGGAGTTGAGGAAATCTATGGCATTACTGTTTTGCGTTTGCGAGCCGACCGGCAGGATTACCCCATCGATTACATATAAAGGGTTGTTGGAACTGTTGATCGAACTGAAACCACGGATACGGATACTGGTTTGTCCGCCCGGGCGACCAGAATTGGTGTTAACCTGCACGCCGGAAATACGTCCGGATAATGCCTGGTTTAAAGATGCAGCAGGTCGTTCTGCAAGTTGTTCTTGCTTTACCGAGCCTACGGCACCAGTTAAGTCCGATTTTTTCCGGGTACCATAACCGATTACCACCACATCATCAAGATCGACCGCCGCTGATGGCACCATCCTGATCGTCAAGCCAGAACTGCCCGAACCAGCACTTCGTACCTGGGTATTGTAGCCGATAAAAGAAAAAGTAAGCTGTTCTGTGGGGCTGTCTACTTCGATAGTAAAGTGGCCACCGGCATCTGTTACAGCAGATTTCCCGCTTTTAACAGATTTAACACCGACACCCGGCAGTGGTTCCCCTTTTGCATCACGAACCGTTCCGGTAATCCTGATCAGTTGGGCAGAATTTTGGAAAAAAGCGGCATTCAAAATTTTGGGATAATTGCGCAGCAGGGCAGACTCGCCGGCCAATGCATCCGTACCCATAAAAAAGAGCATAGGAATCCCTGCGAAGAGTAGATTTTTAATTTTCATACAGTTTATAATTTGGTTTGTGTTAATAGTTGTTAAACCGATTTAGTTTACGGCTATAGCATGATAGTAATACTGGAAGTTTTACAATAGGCAAAGGGTTTAGGTGAACGGAACTATTAATTATTCTCCTGAAAAACGGGGCGAGATTTACTAAAACATGAATGTTTTAGCTGAGAACGGCTAGAATATCTGGTTATATAGTATCAGCACCACTTTAGATTAAAATAATGCTAATACGATTTTATAATTTGAAAATAAAGAAATATTTATTAAATACCTACAAATATTTAGTATTTCATTTGATTAAATCAGCTATCAAGATGCAAAGACATCTTAATATATAGACATTTAGCTATCTTGATTTCAATATTTATTTCAGCTGCGGACATCAACATTTATTGATATCTGTAAACACAAAAAAAATTTAAAATCTTATATATTGATATCTAAACATATAAATATCAAGATATATATAAGTCAAAAATAATAAGCCTCATAATCAATCAATAAGCCTGAAAATGATACAAAAATCCGGATATACAGACACAGAGATATCTCTGCATCAAAATATCTTACTATCATTGCATCCTTGTATATAGATATATTGACATGAAGATTATTGCTGTTATTAACCATAAAGGCGGTACAGGAAAAACAACCTCTACGCTGAATATCGGAGCTGGATTAGCGCTTTTAAAGAAGAAAACCTTACTGATTGACATTGACCCTCAATCTAACCTGACGGAGGGCTTAGGATTGAGAGATGTGAAAGTATCTATTTATGATAGTATCAAAGATGATGTTGCCCTTCCCATAGAAACCCTTTCAGAATATCTCGACATCGTCCCTTCTTCCCTGGATTTACTGGGCGCAGAAATTGAATTGGTTTCCAGATTAGGAAGAGAAACAATTCTAAAAAGATTACTGAAATCAGTTGCGGGAAAATATGATTATGTATTAATCGATTGCGCACCTGCACTGGGGATGCTGACCGTAAATGCGCTTGTTGCCGCAGATACTGTAATGATCCCGCTGGAAGCTGAATATTTTGCCTATAGAGGAATTGATCGTTTGATCTCTATTATATCAGATGTACGTACACACTACAACGAAAACCTGGTTATCGGCGGTGTCTTTATTACTAAAATAAACCCAAGAAGGGTGATTACTGAACAAATCACTGGAAGTATCAAAAAATATTTCAATGATAAATTATTTGATACATCCATCAGAATAAACGTAGCCCTGGTAGAAGCACAATTAAAAGGCGTAGACGTTTTTGAATATGCTCCTGCATCTAATGGCGCCGTCGATTACGCAAACCTGGTAGATGAAATCTTAGTTAAAATATAAATTATGGCAAAGAAAAACCTCGGAGATATTGAGGACAACAATAAAAATTTAGGCGGCGTATCTGCCCTGTTTAACTCTCCCTCAAGAGAGCAATTAACCGGCAGCAAACAAAATTTAATGCCTGATGAAGAAACAGTTACCTATCCATTAAGGATGAAAAAGAGCGCATTAAAAGCGTTAAAAATACTTGGGGCGCAAAAGGGCATCACTGTGAAAGAACTGATCTTATCTGTAATAGAAAAAGAATACGATTTATAAAAAAGGTAATAAGTTATAGGATACGATTAAGAGTTATTTATTGGAAATTAGGATTTACAATGGACAAGGTTAAAGAGGCTTTGCACTACAATTTGTCTGGATATGAGCTGGAATAAAACTGCGAGAAACGTTTTTATTGTGTTTTTACTGATTATTCAGGCTATTTTTCTATTCGCCATTTTCAAAGAAAATACAAGATCACTCGGAATAGCAGCTTTAATGCTCATCCTTTGCATACTGGTTTTAGTCACTTATTTTAAGGGTCAGATCCATCATGAAGATCATGCCTACGAACATATATTTGTAGTGCTTTGGATACCTGTAGGAGCTGTAACATGTTTTTATCTCAATCACCTACTAAAATTAGGGCCTGTCCTTTCTGCAACTATAATTGGCAGTCTGGCCTCATTTATACCGGTAATTAAGAAAAGCTCCAGTTATCTGCCGCAGCTTCCGGCAGCAATTTATTGCGGCGCATTTATCGGCATGTCCAGCACCGGGGTAGCACCTAATTTTCTATTTATACTTACGGCAAGCTTCTTTACCGCTGTCCTGCTCATCCTTTCTAAAAATCTTTTTGCAGGTGTAGGCGGGAAATTGGGTACACTCGCTTTTGCAGGGGTAGTGATCACTTCATTTTTATATTTTCTGATCTCCTCCTATGTTTAATCTGATCCTGCTCATCACACTTAGCTTTCTTAGCGCGACGCTTACATTTTATGTGAACGAAGATTTGAGGCAAGGTCCTGTGCGCTCTTCTGCAATGCTTTCACTGGCAGTAGCACTTTTTTTCTACTTCTTTCCGCATTCGATGGATAGTTACCTGGTTAAAAACATACCCATTGTTTTTATCGGCGCTTCGTTTGTGGGCATGGTATCTGCGAGGCTATTGGCTAATTACCTGCTTATCGGTATTGGAGGGATACTATTTTGTTTGATATATATGCATACCAGTAAGTTCTTTAACGGATACGGCGGTGCTTTGGGGACTTCCGCTTCTATTGCATTGCTTGCAGTGTTGAGCATCCCTATTGTTGGTAAACACAGGAAATTAACCAATGGAATAATCCAGCTCAGGAAAGTATTATTTAAACCCGGTAAGAAGAACTTTTAGCTTAGAATGATAAGTTCTATTTTGTAACCAATTTGAATTTAAAAGCTGATCGGGCAGATATTCTGCACTACAAAGTGTAAGACTTATAAAAATAGAAAGGTCAATAGATAAACATATTATGATATGTTTATCTATTGACCTTCGGGATTATTTCGAATTCATTGCAGCAATACTTTTAATATGGCTTCTGAGCACCGGTAAAAATTTGTTCGCATAAGCCTTCAGTTCCTTATCATTTGATGAAGCCGCAGCTTCATACAACCTGATTTGCTGTTCCTGTTCCTGCGTCAGGATCCTTAGGTAAACTGTTTCAAATTCTTCTCCCGTAATTGCAGATAATTGCCTGATTTTATTGTCGCCATCCTTATTCAAAGTTAAGGAATCCACCTGGACACTTTTAGCAGCAGCCAGCTTTTGAAGCGCTGCTTTTGCATCCTGACTATCCTTTAATACAACAGCAGAAAGCGCCTTAATGTAGGCATTTTCTGCTTTCTGGAGTGCTAACTGAGTAAATTGTGTGTCTGCAGCAATACGCGCAGACATCTGCTGAACAAATAACTCGGGTTTATCTTTAGGCGGAATCACTGCTGATTCATTATCTACTGAAGCGGCAACTACACCCGGTGCAGTTTGTTTTTCAGTAACAACACTATCAGCAATAGGAGTTCCTGTTAAACTTCTGCCAGCGGAGATGTTCGAAGCACTCCCGGAGGCCGGTGTTACCGGGCCAGACGCACTCGAAGCAGTACGAACGCCAGAACAAGAAGTTATGATTGAGGCCGACAATAGCAGCGCTGCTCCAATATTTAGATTTTTCATAAGACGATATAGATGTCCTTCTACAACAGTTGCAGCACTAAACTGTTTTTAATCTTATGTGATCAATTGGCGCATACCAATAACCTTGCTTTGTTACAGCACTATAAAATGATTGATTTAATCAATCGTATCACTGCCAAATAAGAGAAATGACAGTTCCATCAGCTGAAATATAAAATGAATAATTTATTCAGGGCAACCTGAATCAATCCAATCTGCGAGTTCTTTAATCTGATCTGCGGTAAACTTTTGCCTTCCATTAGCCGGCATTGGTCCAAATGCACCCGTACGGGGATCAAACAATGGTCCTTCACCTGTTAACGACAAAATGAGATTACTGATCTTCGAATTACCTTTTACCAGGATCGCGATGGGTAATTTCGTTACCGGATCCAAAACACCCGGCACATTGCCCTCAGTAAAATCTTTGTAAGAAAGGCTCGCCCAAAAGGCTTTATGCGGAGCAGCAGGTGCCGGAGCGCCAGGTTTTTTATTTTCTTCCATTACACTAGTGATAAAGTGCTGGACATCGGCAAAATGAAGTAAGGCCATAATTCAGTGTTATTAATTTCACAACACTGATACGAAAAACATGCCATCCGGATAAAAACCTAAATATCAATTTATTAACATTATTATCAATAGTTAATAGTGGCGATATTTCATGATTTCACCGGGAGTTTGCAATAATAACAATTTACTATCTCTACTGGAAGCAAACCTTAAATGATTACAGTACAATAAAATCCGATATCCCTTCTCCGGAAGAAATATCAGATTACTGCCTAATGAAACGTAATGATTACTCAATAGCAACGCCATTGAAAACCTCAATTAAGCAACTGTTTTAACCAGCGCTTTCCTCACCGCAGGGGCAATTTCTTTTCCAAAGATCTCAATAGACTTCATCATTTTGGCATGTGAAGGATCTCCGACATCCATATGTCCGATAAAACGGGTAATACCAAATAACTCATGCATATACAATATCTTATCTGTAACCTCCGCAGCATCACCGATAAACAAGGCACCTTCTTTTGACCGTCCCCCATCATATTGTGACCTGGTATAGGCAGACCATCCGCGATCGGCACCTATCCTGTCCATTTGTGAAGCATAATTAAAATAATAATCAGCTGTAGTGGTTTCGTCATTGCTGATAAAACTATGCGAATGTATACCAATCTGCATTTTACTGACGTCATGGCCATTTTTGACATACTCTGATTTATAAAAGTCAATCAGCGGCTTAAACTGAGCCGGCATACCGCCGATAATAGCAACAATCAATGGTAAACCTAGTCTGGCGGCACGTAAAACGGATTCAGGAGTCCCTCCCACTGCAATCCATATTGGCAGCTGCCCGTTGTTAGTTGCTCTTGGCAATACAGTTTGGTTCACTAACGGGGCACGTAATTTGCCCTTCCAGTTCACTACTTCATTGTTATTGATATTTAACAACAGATCCAGTTTTTCTTCAAATAACAGATCATAGTCTTTCAGGTTATAACCGAATAATGGAAAGGACTCAATAAAACTTCCGCGGCCAACAGCAATCTCTGCGCGTCCGTTAGAAATAAGGTCAATTGTAGAAAAATCCTGATATACTTTTACCGGTTCCGCTGAACTTAACACCGTCACCGTGCTGGTTAATTTTATATTTTTAGTGATACTAGCTGCTGCCGCAAGAACAATCTCCGGAGTAGAAACCGCATAATCAGCCCGGTGGTGCTCACCCAGCCCGAAAACATCCAGTCCCACTTCATCAGCTAATTTAATCTGTTCCAGAATCTCATGCAGTTTTAGCTTTGCTTCTCTTGGTTTTCCTGTTGCAGGATCAAAAGATAAATCACCAAACATGCCTATACCTAATTCCATAATTTCTATATTTTAATATGAATCAAAATTATCAATTTATAAAACAGCACACATTGATGTATGATAACTAATAGTCATGGTAACTATTTTGTGCAAATCCCCATGCTGTTAAAAACAATCATTAAATTTAGGTTCACCCATACCCAAATATCATTATGCAATCTATCTATAAAAAAGCTCCTTTGCTTTGCCTTGCCCTCACCGCCTCCGTATTCGCCTGCAACAGCAGCTTTGCACAGACTACCGGTACGTTACCACCAGCAGAAACGAAACCTGCAAATACAAAATATAAGCCTGCATTTGAGGGCCAGACACGGATAAGCGGGGTGAAAACGAAAACACCTTTAAGCTTTACGCTATTAAATAAAACTTTGGAACATCCATGGGGCATGGCCTTGTTACCAGACGGACGTTTCCTGATTTCTCAAAAAATGGGTACAATGTGCATTATCACACCCGGAGGGGAAATAGTAAAGAAAATTACCGGCCTGCCCGCTGTAGTGCCAGATGGCCAGGGCGGCTTACTGGATGTAGCTATTGATCCGCAGTTTGCCAGCAATAAAATGATTTACTGGGATTATTCAGAGCAAACAGATGGAGGTACTTTACTGGCCATTGCAAAAGGCAAACTGTCAGCAGACGAAAGTAAGGTCGAAAACATTCAGGTGATATACCGTGCTACGCCAGCATACAAAGGTGCACTGCAATTTGGTTCACGCATCGTATTTGATAAAAACGGGAATCTCTTTGTAACTACTGGTGAGCGCTCGGGAATGGATATCAGGATGCAGGCACAATCACTGAGTTCATCTCTAGGAAAGGTCATCCATATCACTAAAACGGGTAAAGCTGTTCCCGGAGGCCCGTTCGCAAAAACAGCGAACGCAAGACCAGAAATCTATGCCTATGGCCTGCGCAGTCCGGAAGGGCTGGCAATTAACCCGGTTACAGGCGAATTATGGGAATCAGAATTCGGACCGATGGGTGGAGATGAAATCAATATTATCCGTCCGGGAAAAAACTATGGCTGGCCTGTGATAACTTACGGAATAGAATATAGCGGTGGAAAAGTTGGTGAAGGTATCCAGCAAAAAGATGGTATGCAGCAACCCGCATATTACTGGGACCCTGTGGTTTCTCCTGCGGGAATTGCATTCTACAACAGCAACGTAATTCCTGAATGGAAAGGAAACCTGTTCGTAGGGGGGTTAAGCAGTACACACATTGTAAGGTTAGTGATTAAAAACAATAAGATTATCGGCGAAGAAAGGTTCCTGAAGACCGAAGGTGAGCGTTTCCGTGCGCTTGCAGTAGGTAAAGATGGTGCTTTATACGCAGTTACAGATGCAGGTAAGTTTTACAGGATCGCAAAAAAATAACACGCATTTTAATTCATTTACCGATAAATCCTGTGATCGTTAATTACCATCACAGGATTTCTTTTATCCGGTAGTTTTGATAACGCTTCACCATGAAGGCAGCCGCATCAACACCGGAAGGTATAATTATTCTGTAAAATACAAATTCAGACGCTGCCCGATATAATTTGAAACAGACCAGGAGATTATAATCTCTGTCTTACTGCAATTTTCTCTTTATAGAACGATTGAGTACATTTTTTGCTATTTTTATCTGAACAATTGCAATCAGTAAATCTCCAGATATGAAAAAAGTAACCGGCCTCGGCGGCGTATTTTTTAAATGCGTAAATCCGCAGAATATGAATGAATGGTATGCCAAAAATCTTGGCTTGGAAACCAGTGAATATGGTGCAACGTTCGAATGGCGCCAGGCGGACGATCCGTCGAAAAAAGGATCTACAGCTTGGTGTACTTTTCCAAAAGACACGAAATATTTTAACCCATCAGAAAAGCCATTTATGATCAATTACCGGGTAGAAAATATTGCTGCGCTGGTAGATGAACTAAAAAAGGAAAACGTGACCATCCTGGATGAAATTGCAGAATATGAATACGGAAAATTTGTTCACCTGCTCGATCCTGAAGGTAATATTATTGAACTTTGGGAACCAAAAGAGGAGGTAGATGAAGATAACATACCGCTTTAATCAATGGCTTATTAGCTACTGATCGGTTTGTTCAGGGGAACCATCTTTCCATTTACTGGCCCTTAGACACAATCAGATATAACTATAAAGAACTGTAAATTAAGCTAATGCAGGCTAACTATCAGGCCTGGCAAGTGGCGAGTCCCGTTGATTCCTATTTCTACTTTAAAATTACAAACATCCCGCCTAAGGGTATGTTGTATCTAAAATTCAATTTCAATATGGACAGAAGAAATTTTGTAACACAATCCGTAATCGCTACGGCTGCAACAATTGCAGGAACTTCAATCCAATCTTTTGGAGGTATTTTAAACGTAAACGATATGACTAAGACAGATGCAACAATTGCACACTACCGTCCGCTGACTTTGGCCGGACTTGGTGGTGTAGCCGCGGGTAATGGTTTTCATGAAAACCCTGATCAGGATGTAAATGCGGCGCTTGATGCGACATGGAATGCGGGGATACGCTATTTTGACACCTCGCCATGGTATGGACTCGGACTAAGTGAGAGAAGGTTCGGACATTTCCTGCGGAATAAAAAAAGAGAAGAATATACCCTTTCTACCAAAGTTGGGAGAATACTTATCCCTGATAACAATTTTGAACTTAAAGACGGCCTGTGGAAAGGTAAACTCAATTTCAATTATAAATATGATTACAGTGCCGCAGGTGTAAGGAAGAGTGTAGAGGATAGCCTGCAAAGGCTTGGACTGCCTTATCTGGACATAGTGTATATCCATGACCTTTCACCAGACAACAAAGACTTTAAAGGTAAGTGGCTGGAGTATTTTGAGCAAGCCAAAAACGGTGCGATGCCAGAGCTTACCAAAATGCGCGAAGAAGGATTAATCAAAGGATGGGGACTAGGTGTAAATACCATTGAACCTGCAATAAAAGCAATGGAAGTTGCCGATCCTGATATTTTCCTGATCGCTACGCAATACTCGCTCATCAAACATGAAGATGCGCTGAACAAGCTATTCCCCATATGTGAGAAAAAAGGAGTTTCCATCGTAGTTGGTGCCCCGCTCAATGCTGGTTTTCTTGCGGGTGCAGACCGCTATGATTATTCGGGGACATTCCCTGAGGGATCTAAAGAAAAATTAAGCAGACTAAAAGAAGTAGCTGCAAAACACAATGTTGATTTAAGATCCGCGGCGCTACAGTTCTGCGCAGCGCCAAAAGTTATTTCCGGAGTAATTCCCGGTGCATGGAAAGCTGATCAGGCGGCTAACAATGCAGCTTCTTTTAAAGCAGTTATCCCTAAAGCTTTCTGGGATGAACTGAAAAAAGAGAAATTGATTGCGGCCAATGCAGCAGTCCCTTCAGTATAGTCTGGTTAATATAAAAAAACAGGCTGCAACATGATGCAGCCTGTTTTTTTATATAAAACCCACATGAGTAAATAAGCATACAGAAATGATATCCGCCACACAGGGGGATACTAACTTTTTGCTTTCTTTCGCTTCAAAATTAAGGCCGTAATCAAAGAGACAACAAGTCCCACAGGTAATATTTCCATATAGGTAGCCCCTGCAACCCCGATAGGCGTAGCATACCACTGTTTAAAAGTTTCCATTTGCTCACGAACATTGGCAACTTCGGCCGGAGTCATTTGACTAACTTTGGCCGGACTTAACTGATAGGATGCTAATTTTTCTATAAAATCCGGAAAGAAATTGTAATATGCGATCATCCAACCCATAACGTATAAAGTAGAGGCGATAAGGGCCATATACAAAGACATTAAAAAAGCATTCCCAAAGCTGATTAACCCACTTTTGTGCTGGTCACGATAATTTTTAACGCCTGCAAAGATGAGCGAGAAAGACAGCAGCATCGCCGTATAGCCAAGCAGCATACTACCATCAAATGAGTCTCTGAAATAACAATAAGCAATAGAGAAAGACATGAAGGTGGCCACACAAATGCCCGATATCAAGCCGTAGACAAGTACATTTTTTTTCATAATGATTGTATTTAAAATTCGGCTGTAAAATTGAGCTATAGCTGCATTATTTTGCTCATACTTTAGGGTGATTTGAATTAAACAGGCAAGTTTAACACTAAAGGATTAATATATAATGTTCAGTCTCCTTGCAGTTTCAACAGCCTGAGTACGCCGCCGCACTTCGAGCTTCTCAAATATTCTGGACGAATGAGTTTTAATTGTATTTAGTGACAAAAATAGCCGGTCGGCAATCTGCAGGTTACTGAGCCCATCGGCCATTAGCTGCAATACTTCTAACTCTCGCTTGCTTAAGCGAAGACGGGCAGCCTCAGCTTCATTTAATACAAAATGATCCGCTTGAACATAAACCTGTTTTTCTATAACTACCGTATTCGTCTTAGGACGGGTTAGCTTTTTAGCCAGCCAAATGCCCAGCCCTGTAAAAATTATAGAAATAATGCCGGCATACAGTTCAAACACATGTTCAATAATTATGATGCGCCATTCCAGCCATTTCATGAACAATAATAAAATAGCCAGTGATGTTCCATAGAGAAAAACAGAACGGTTACGTGCCAGGAATTTAAATGCCATATATCCCCCATTAATTTATATATCGAAAATACGAAAATTATCGAGGCTTAAAAATACTTTCAATGTACAAGCTGACTGTTTATAAACACAACGTACTCATTGTCAACAAAATTCCTCTCGCCCTCCGGTCTTATATTACTTACTAAATAACGCATTCAATAAAGAATACAATAAGGGTTATTTTATAAACTCCATCTCTATAAAATAACGGTTTTGAAGGTCAATGCCTTCAATTTTTACATTTAAGGCTGTGCCCGGGTCGCCTTATCAAATGAGAATACCAGGTTCTTCTGATCGACCTGTTTTAATGAAAGCTCATGGTCATCTTTTCCAAGACCAGAAGTAAAATAAACATCGGCTTTAACTGTTTTGCCTTTTTCAAGTCCTTCTTCAAATAAAGCAATCCCGAAAAGGTTACTGTCTATTTTTGAAGAAGCAATGATGCTTACCGTACCTAAGTTATACTTACCGTTGTTTTTTAATGTGATAATTCCATCCTTATAAGTATAAGTAAGTCCTGCAACTGTAGCAAGATAGGTCTTGTTTTTACTGGTAACAGGCTTATATGTTTGTGTATATCCTGAAATTCCGGCGATCGCTAAAAATAGGGTCAGCAATATTTTCTTCATGTGTTATTTCTATTTACCAATAATTACTTTACGGTGCTCTATTCCCCATTCCGCCAGGTTGTTGATGATAGTCTTTAATGTCAGGCCATATTCTGTTAGTTGATATTGAACGGATATAGGTTGTGTATCCAATACCGTTCGCTTTAACAATTTATTGATCTCCAGTTCCTTTAATTCTTTACTCAGCATTTTGTTTGAAATTCCCTGTACATCATTCAAAATGTCAGAAAATCTTCTTTTGTTGTAATAGCAAACGGAAGAAATGATGGAGATTTTCCATTTCCCATTCAGCACGTCCATCGCATCGTGAACCGCCATAATCTCTTTTTTGTGCCCTATCTGGCATTCATTTTCTGTCATAAGTTACCTTGTTACCCGAAAGTTACTGTTACTTTTCGTTACAAAGTAACCTAAATAATTTTATCTATTCTAACTTTGCGTCATAAACATTTAATAATCTTATCATGGACTTTACAAATAAAAACGTCGTTATAACAGGTGGAACTACAGGAATAGGTCTGGCAACAGCAAAAGCATTTATCAGCGCTGGCGCAAATGTGTGGATCACAGGCAGAAACGCTGCCAATCTGGAGAAAGCAACCACAGAAATAAATGACCCGAAATTGTTCACGGTAGTATCAGATACTTCAAAAATTGAAGAGATTTCTATCCTGGAAAAAGCAGTTGCAGCAAATGGAAACAAATTAGACGTCCTTTTCCTGAATGCGGGAATTGCGACATTCGAGCCCATAGAAAAAGTAACTGAAGCTAATTTTGACGCACAATTCAACACCAATGTGAAAGGCCATTTCTTCACATTGCAAAAATTGATTCCCCACCTGGCAGACGGAGCAGCAGTAGTGTTCACTTCTTCTACAGTTGCCACAGCTTCAAACTCAGGATCCAGTGTATATGCTGCGACAAAAGGAGCATTAAATAAAATTGCCAAAATTGCAGCGAATGAGCTGGCGGGAAGAAAAATCCGTGTAAACATTGTTAGCCCGGGACCAATTTTAACCCCTGGTTTAGAAGGCGCCGTTCCCGAAGAAGCAAAAGAATTTTTGGCAGGTGCCACAGCACTGCAACGGATTGGAGATCCCGATGAAATCGCAAAAACTGTATTATTCCTTGCCTCTGATGCCGCAAGTTTTATTACAGGAACAGAGATCGTTGTGGATGGTGGTTACCTGACCTACGCAACAAAATAACCTGCGATATCATATTGGACATTTATTACGAAAAGCGGCATTTGCCGCTTTTTTCATTCTTAGTTAACTTCTTGATTCTTTATCCTGGTTCTCTATCATCCAGCCGGGATATTGTTTGAGTAAGGGACTGACTTCTTCTATTTTTAAAAGGTCAGTCTCGCTTAGATATAAATCTGTTGAACCCACATTAGACTTCAACTGTCCTATATTCTTAGCACCAATAATTGTACTAGTCACACCAGGTTGCTGCCTGACCCAGGCGAGCCAACCATTAAAATGTGCTATTGCCTGCGCTTTAGCTACCATCCAGGCCGGCCAGTTACAAATGGCGATATAAAGCACTTTTCCGCTTTCAACTACATCATTTAAGGAACGTACAACATCTTCGAGCGAAGTTTTAAATCTACTCCGTGGATATATAGTGTGTCAATATGGTCCAATTGGAGGCGCTCCAAGCTATCGTTTACAGCATTGAAGATATGGTAGCGTGAAAGTCCTGACCTATTTCGGTTTTCCTTCATTTTACCAAGTACCTTGGTAGCTATAACTAGCTCATCACGCGGTACCTGAAGATCTTTCAGACCCTGGCCCAGCAATTGCTCAGCCTGGCCAAAAGAGTAAATATCAGCGGTGTTATAAAATTAATACCCGAGTTAATCACTTCTTCCAGCATCTTGTTAACTTCCTTTTGCTGTAACTGACCAATATTGTTCCACATTTTTTCCTCGGAAAACTAAACGTCTCCAAATGGGCCACTATGACCAAGACCTCAACGGACACAGCGCTAAGGGATATTCATGACCTGGTAAAAAAAGATGTTCTTGAGCAAGAGGAAGGTGGCGGAAGAAGCACAAGCTAAAAGACATGAGCAATAAATACTAGAATTTATAATTTCTGTTGAACAAACCATTCAATATACTGTGGTAGACAGGTACCAGCATAGTAAGGTAAATTCATTAACAAATAAGGTTTTCGTTCTGGCGTAACGGCTTTTTCAACGTTGAAAGTACCCCCATACATACGTATAGCATAAGGATGATCTGCTGCATTAATGAACTGGTGAAGTGATTTCAAACTCCCTGTACTTCCTGATTTTATTTCTATGGGGATAACAAAATTCTGATAGGAATAAAGTAAGTCAACCTCTGTATTTGATTGAGATTTTTCCCTTACCCAAAAATTAGGTTTATGTGTTGAAATACTTTGAAGAGATATAAGCTCCTGTGTTACCAAATGAGGAATAATAGCACCTTTGTAAGCACGATTCAAATCACTCATCGCTAACATTTCTAATTGTATGCCAAGAGCGTAATTAACTAACCAGTATCTAGAAATTGTAAACGTGGCGACTTCTTTAAATCAGATTTTAAAGGGGGCTTCAAGTCTGTTGTAGGATAAATCAACCGTATTATTTTTGCGTCATCAAGTGTTCGGAATGCTTCTCCTACTTCTCTTGATCGATAGTTGGAATTACCAAACCCCTGAAACTTGACACGTTCATCGACATAAAGCGGAGCAGTATCCATCAAATGTTTAATAATCTTCCTTTCCGTTTCATTAGATGTATACTTCTCTACATCATTTTTATAAGTTCCCCAAATACTTTCATATGTTCTTGGTAAGTCTGAAAGGTTCTTTTGCTGAATATCCACTTTTATCACTGGCATCCCACCAATAATTGCATAACGATGAAAAACATCCATTAACAACTTATGAGCAACTGGCTTTATAGGAACTAATTGCAAATATTCTAACAAATTCTGTTTATCTGTGGCCTCCAAATATTCCTGAAAATTTAATGGGTGGAGATAAAGAAACTCTACTCTACCGACTGGGAAGCTTTGCACCTTTTGCATCGCAAACTCTAAAAGAGAGCCAGCACTGATCACATGAAGCTCTGGCAATTCTTCATAAAAATAACTGAATGGCTTTAGGACTTTCTTGAATTTCATCAATAAATAGAAGCGTATTTGACATTTCAGAAGAAGGAATAGCGTGCGCTAAAAATAATGCTTCTAAAATCGTTTGGACTTCGTCAAAATCTTCAAAATAATGCCGGTCACCAGGTTTTTCCAAATTGAGTATAATTTGATACTTATATGTCTTAGCAAAATCTCTAATCAGTGTTGTTTTCCCAACCTGACGTGCACCTCTAATGATGATAAGAGGCTTACGGCTGTCGTTCAATTTCCATTTATCAAGGTAATTTTCAACGTTTCTTTTAAATGACATAACTAGATCAGTTTCAAAATTGTAACAAAACAAACCCAGATTACTGTGTATTTTGTAACAAAACAAACCCAATCGGCATACAGTTACACTGTGATTACAGTTGTATAAAGAATTAACGTAAAATCGTGTTCGATAATAATATTTAGAAACGAAAAAAAAAGCCGTTTTTCTTATCGAAAAACGGCTTTTTATCCAGTGGGCCAAGATGGGCTCGAACCATCGACCAAAAGATTATGAGTCTTCTACTCTAACCAGCTGAGCTATTGGCCCGCGTAAAATCTTATTAGATTTTGCGAGTGCAATGTTACATATTTGTATTCAATTTTAAAAACAGTTTGATGCAAAAAATTAAAAATATAATCTTCGACTACGGAAACGTAATCTTCGAAATCGACTTTCGTATTACACAAAATGCTCTCGCACAATTAGGTATACCTAATATAGAGAATTTTTTCGGACATAAAGGACACGATAATTTATTTAATGATTTGGAGACAGGTGCCATCACTGCTGCCCAATTTCGGGAAGGAATCAGACTTGCAGCATCAAATCCAGCGCTGTCTGACCAAGAAATTGACGCCGCCTGGAACAGTTTATTGATCGGCGTACCAAAAAATGTCCACGATGTACTGCTTGCCGTAAAGAAAAACTACCGTACCTTTTTACTAAGCAATACCAACCAGATCCATTACGATTACATCATGGATTATCTAAAAAAAGAGTACGAAGTAGATAATAATGACCACCTGTTTGAAAAAGCTTATTATTCACAGCTTATGCTGCTGCGTAAGCCCAATGTAGAAATCTTTGAACAAGTGATCAGGGAGAACAACCTTAACCCCGCAGAGACGTTATTTATAGATGATAGTCCGCAACATCTTGTCGGTGCAGAAAAAGCAGGATTACACACTTTACTGATGACAGAGAACCCAAAAGATCTTGGTGCATTTCTAATACGAAACGGAATTCAGATATGATAGATAATAACCCTGAAGTAGAACAAAAAAAATATACCTCCATCAAAGATTTTTATCCCTACTATTTAACACAACACCAAAATACCGTAAACCGCGCTTTGCATTTCATTGGAACCGGGCTGTTCGGGCTTTGTTTTATCACTGCTATGCTATTCCACAAATTTGCATTTTTCGCTTTAATGCCTGTTGCAGGCTTTGGATTGGCCTGGATTGGTCATATCGTTTTCGAGAAAAACAAACCTGCGAAACTAAAATTCCTGTTCTTTACATTGATGAGTGATTTTATTTTTTTCGGTGACCTGATCATGGGAAGGCAGTCTTTCAAAGTGAAATAGCTGGTATTGATACAATTTATAGATAGTAATAGAGTTTAGCTATATCATCATAGAAATTAGGTGTTTCTTAGTAAGAACAATTGTCCATACTTTTACAAAAGTTACCTGTAAGAGATAGCTTTCCCCAAATGGGAATTAAATCTTTTTACAAACCCTTAAAAGCGCAAATATTAGATAATTGTTATAAATCAGATGGAAGAAACGAACAAACCCAATCGCAAATTAACTACAGCATCCGGGAGACCGTATGTTGAACACGAAAACTCACAATCAGTAGGTAGCAGAGGCCCGCTATTACTCCAGGATTTTGTCCTGCATGAAAAGATGGCGCACTTCAACCGCGAACGAATTCCAGAAAGAGTTGTTCACGCAAAAGGTAGCGGAGCATATGGCAAGTTTACAGTAACCCATGATATCTCACAATACACTAAAGCTAAAATATTTAATGAGGTTGGTAAAGAGTGCAAAATATTCCTTCGTATGTCTACCGTCGGCGGCGAAAAAGGAAGTGCCGATTCTGAAAGAGATCCGCGCGGTTTCGCTTTAAGATTCTACACAGAAGATGGCAACTGGGATATCGTAGGTAACAACACCCCGGTTTTCTTTATTAAAGACCCGAAGAAATTCAGTGATTTTATACATACACAAAAGCGCGATCCGAGAACTAACCTGAAAAGCCCTACCATGATGTGGGATTTCTGGTCACTAAACCCGGAAAGTCTTCACCAGGTAATGATCCTGATGAGCGATAGAGGAACACCTTACTCCTTCCGCCATATGGACGGATTTGGAAGTCACACCTTCTCCATGATCAATGCAGCAAACGAACGTGTATGGGTAAAATTCCACTTTAAAACTCAACAAGGAATCAAAAACTTCACTGGCGCAGAGGCTGATGCGATGCGCACACAGGATATGGACCACTCACAACGTGATCTGGTCGATGCAATCGACAATGGAGATTTCCCAAAATGGACAGTTAAAATCCAGGTGATGACAGAGGAAGAAGCTAAAACATTTAAGTGGAACCCGTTTGATGTATCTAAAGTTTGGCCGCATGGCGAATTTCCATTGATCGAAGTTGGAGAATTTGAATTAAACGAGGTACCGAGAAATTACTTCGCCCATGTAGAACAAGCCGCGTTTGCCCCAACTAACCAGGTTGACGGTATCGGATTTTCACCGGACAGAATGTTACAGGGAAGGATCTTGTCGTACCCCGATGCAGCACGTCACCGTTTAGGTGTGAACTATCAGCAGTTATCAGTTAATGCCTGCCCATTCATGACTAATAATTATCATCGTGATGGCGCAATGCGATTTGATGATAACGGAAATGATAGTCCAAATTATTTCCCTAACAGCTTTGGTGATGTAGTGCCTGATGAAAGTTATAAAGAGCCGGCGCAGGAACTCGGTTCCAGCACAGCCGACTGGTATGATAGAAATGAAGGAGAAGGCGATAACGACCACTATACCCAGCCGGGAGAGCTCTACCGTAAAGTAATGAGTGATGAAGACCGCAAAAACTTAATCAGCAATATTGTTGGTGCAATGAGTGGCATCAGCGGACCTAAAAGGGCACAAATAATCAATTTACAGCTATGCCATTGGTTCAGAGCAGATATAGGATTGGGAATGGCCATTGCAAGCGGATTAGGTATTGATGCGGCGGCAGCAATGCAAAATCAAAATCATACAGCTTAATTAAGCCTGCCCGAATAATTAATAATTTGATTTCAATAAAAGGCCGTCACCATTTAATTCTGGATGACGGCCTTTGCACGATCTTCCCGTTGATGCGCCCCCCCGATAAAATT
>Ga0247736_10000039_pt1 | contig 95209 bp, 89 predicted proteins | sample UWRJL193509B2_FD_180935 | JGI IMG/M metagenome (GOLD analysis project Ga0247736, IMG submission 180935) | Plant litter microbial communities from Arlington Agricultural Research Station in Wisconsin, United States - UWRJ-L193-509B-2 | ecosystem: Environmental > Terrestrial > Plant litter >...
TTCTTCTTTGGTAAAGCTATTTTGTTTAGTTGTCATGTATTTTTGATCTTTTAAGTCTTGTTTATAGGTCTTGTTTTAACGCATTAATATCGTCTATTTTACAGTGTTCTCTGTTTATAGTTTGTAACAATCCGTATTCATATTTTACAAAAAAACGAATTAAGCGCTGAAATCGCAGGTTAAATTATCCACTATTTTGGGCAATGCTAAAACTTTTACGGTATTTATTAGCCCAAATAACTGCCATTCAATACCTTTTCAACTTGATTTCCTGCTCATAACATCCTCGTTTAAATTTCATTATTAGTTGAATATGCTCAGCAAGCACGATACTTGTGATGACGTTTATTTATCTAACATCCTGCAATTATTCAGCATCCAACAATCGTTATATTCACCGCTTATTAATAAACTATTTATTCATCTATATATCGAGTTAACTCAGACAAAAAACAATACTTAACCACTAAATTAACTGAAAATTTTTGTTATGTGGCCTAACGTACAGAACGCTAAATTGATTTATTCATACACTCATTACTTTACATATTGGGGAGAATAAAATGGCTATACAAGATTCAACTTATCAAAACAATGGGCTGCAAAACTATGAGCAAGAATATGCGACTTCATTATCTGCAGTTTCATGGGGTGCAATTTTAGCGGGCGCTACTGCAACGGCAGTATTGTCAGTTATCTTATTAATTTTAGGCACAGGTTTAGGTCTGTCGTCGGTTTCTGCTTGGTCATTAAGCGGAATCAGTGCAGCAGCGTTTGGCATTTCTGCAATTGTTTGGTTATCAGTTACGCAAATTATAGCGTCTGGCATGGGCGGTTATCTTGCAGGCAGACTCAGATCAAAATGGGCAAACACCGCAGGTGACGAGGTTTATTTCCGCGATACCGCACATGGTTTTTTAAGCTGGAGTGTTTCAACTTTAGTGACTGCAGTATTACTCACATCGGTTATCGGCTCAATTATTAATGGTGGGGTGCAAGCTGGTGCAACAGTAGCGAATGGCGTAGGCACGGCTTTAAAGTCTGCTAGCAATGTAGATGTTGATGGCTACTTTGTGAATAGCTTGTTTAGACGAGACTTAACCGCTGATGCTAAGAATGCCAAAAACGCTGTCAATACGGAGCTTGCAAACGGCACTGTGCCTGAAGTGTTAAACATTTTTGTGCAATCAATGCAAACAGGAAATCTTGCGCAAGAAGACACAACTTATGTTGCGCAATTAGTCGCCAAACATACGAATATTTCACAAGCAGATGCTGAAAAACGTGTGACCGATACTTTTAATAAATTGCAAACTACCGCAGCCGAAGCAGAAAAAACGGCTAAAGAAGCGGCCGAAAGTGCACGTAAAGCTTCTGCTTATGCAGCTTTATGGTTGTTTGTTTCATTATTAATCGGCGCATTTACTGCAAGCCTTGCTGCAACTTGTGGTGGTCGTTCTCGCGATGCTTAATTGCATACTATTGGTTTTAACCATTTGTTTAAACAAGCTTTTTTAAACAAATTTTAACTCACTACATTTAATTAATTACATTTAATTCACTACAGGAGATATTCATGCGCTCATTACTATTATGGTTTCTTGGTATTCCAATTCCCATCATCATTTTAATTGCAATACTGTTTTAAAGAATCTGACTATAAACTTACTTAAGTCCATCTGTCACACAGATGGACTTTTTTATTGATTGTCTGTATTTAGCTTTTAATCATTATTCAGGCGGATTTACTTGTTTAATATCTTTCAATAATTAAAACAGCATTAACATTTAGCACATTAGTATACAAACCTGTATACACTGTACATAAATTCATTTATATTGTTAATAAATTGTAAGCAATCGTTTCAAATAGTTTGCATCAACGTGATATAAATATTGTTTAAACGTCCAAATTAGTACTTAATCATTTATTACTATTAGTTAATCATTTAAATTTTAGGAAAAACTCAATGAGTGACCGTCTCTTAGCCGATTGGCGCCAACATGCGCTGACATTAGAAACCGAAGTGAACAAAGTAGTGGTTGGCCAGCAAAACCCTGTTCGATTAATCACTACAGCGATTTTTGCGCGTGGCCACGTACTGCTGGAAGGCGATGTTGGCGTGGGCAAAACCACATTGCTACGCGCTTTTACACGCGGTATTGGCGGCGGTTATCAACGTATCGAAGGCACGATTGATTTGATGCCAAATGATTTGGTTTATCACACTTATTTGGGCGAAGATGGCAAACCGCATGTTAGCGCTGGCCCACTATTGATGTCGGGCGAAAATCTATCAGTATTTTTCTTTAACGAAATCAACCGCGCGCGCCCGCAAGTGCATTCTTTGTTATTACGCGTGATGGCAGAACGTACGCTATCTGCGTTCAATAAAGAACACGTTTTCCCCCACATGATTGTGTTTGCGGATCGCAACCAGGTTGAAAAAGAAGAAACGTTTGAAATCCCTTCCGCGGCGCGTGACCGTTTTATGATGGAAATCCCCATCATTGTGCCAAATGATGATGACATTATGTCTGGTCTGATGTTTGATACGCGCTTCCATAATGTGGATGCGTTGATTGACACGGTTCAACCAGATGTATTGAAATTTGATGAGTTAAATGCGTTTTCTGGCGTGATTCAAAAAAGTATCGACGCTTCAAAAACGCTGGAAAAATATGCGTTAAATCTGTGGAAAGCCACGCGTAAACCAACTGACTTTAGTGTAAAAGTCGCCAATGTCGATATGAATCGCTTAGTGCTTGCCGGCGCCAGCCCGCGCGGCATGAGCATGATGTTACGTGCAGCGCGTGTGAATGCTTGGCTGAATGAGCGCACAGCGATTACGCCAGAAGATATTCATGCGGTATTTCACGAAACGGTGGCACATCGCTTGGTATTTAGCCCTGTTTATGAAATGCGTCGCACCGAGATTGCGCGCGAAATGCTCAGCAATATTATTAATGCGGTCGCTGCGCCTTAAATTAATAAAGTAAAAACATAAAACAACTCAGTTAGCGACGATTAATCATGTCCATTGAAAATATCAAAGAGTTTAGCTACCACATCGGCTGGCGCAATCGTGGCCGTCATCCTGGCCGCCACGCCAGCACACAGCGCGGCATGGGCATGGAATTTATCGGTCACACGACGCTGATCGCCTACCCTGATCCACGCCGCATCGATTTGCGCCAAACTATTCGCGATCCGATGGAACAGGTTTATGTGCGTCTTTTTAACCAGAAAAGCGCAACGCCCGTTTTTGTAATCTGCGATTTATCCGGCAGCATGAATTTTGGTGCAAAAGAACGCAAAATTCGCAAAGCAGCAGAAATCGCCGAATCGATTGCGCGCTCAGCCACTCGAAATTCCGACCCATTTGGTTTTGTGGGTTTTGATGAAGTTGTACGCGAAGATTGGATCAGCACCGCATCATTTAAATCGCAACGCGGCATTGAGCTGGCAGAACGCTTAAAAGATTATCACCCAGAAGCAGTTTCTGGGAGCGGTATCAATGAAGTTTGGCGCTATCTGCCGCGCGAACGTTCATTGGTATTTTTGATTTCAGATTTCCATATGCCATTGAAAGAGTTGGAAGCATCGCTGGCGAATCTATTGCATCATCACATTGTGCCAGTGGTTTTGTGGGATGCAGACGAATACAAAAACTTACCCGAATTTGGTATTACCGCCGTGACCGACCCTGAAACTGGCGCCAAACGTACGCTATTTTTGCGCAAAGAATATCGCGACAAAATAGTTGCCGCGTTTGAAGCGCGCCGTGAAGCGATTTATAAATTGTTTATGCAGTTTGATATGCCACCGTTTTATGTGGAAGGCGATTTTGATGCTGACGCCTTAACCGAATATTTTCATCAATTTGTCGCTGCTTAAACCTGAAGCAAAGATTTAGAAACGAGTGATTTAAAGTTTAATTCAAACAGAAACCGAATACTTAACACTATGAAACCATTAAAAAATTACTGGCTGACAATTATTCCAAATACGTTTGCCATATGCGCGCTATTCATGTTGAGTGCGGTTAGCGCCTACGCGCTGGAATATGAAAATCTGCCTGATATTAAAAACGGTATTGTTAGCATCAAGATACAAGAACCTGAACGTAATGTCGGCTACACGGTTGGCGATATTCTGACGCGCAATATCACAATTAATATTAAAAAACCGTATCAATTGATTGAGGAATCTTTGCCGATTATCGGCTACGAAAGACGTTACAAAGGCCAATTAATCGGCATCGATCTCAGTGATCTTCAACATGTAAAAAAAGAAAATAGCGATGATGAAACGCACACGCTTAAACTGAGTTATCAAGTATTCACTAATAATGTGGTAGCAAAACATGGCTCGTTGCCATCTGAATATTTGCGCATCATCAATACAAAAACGAAAGAAATAACGCGATACCGCATTCCCAGCTGGGATTTCGCCATTTCGCCAATCTCGATTTACGGCGCGGTTAAAGTCGAGTCAGATATGTCAGATTTCAGAGGCCCATTGTTATTAGATAACAGCAAACATAAACAGCGTTTAAAAGTTTTTCTCACTATTTTAGGGTTAAGTTTGTTGGGACTTTTGTATATGCTGGGCAAGCACGCTTGGTTGCCGCGCATGGGCGGCCCATTTGCCAAAACGTATCGCATCATCCGCAAATCGCCAAACACGCCTGCTGGTATACAGCAATCGGTCAGCAGTATGCATCAATCGCTTAATGCGACTGCTGGTATGAGTTTATTTAGCGGCAACTTAACCCAGTTTTTAGTGCAAAAACCGAGTTTTAAACCAATCAAAGCCGAGATCGAACAATTCTTTGCGTTATCACGCCAAGTATTTTTTGAGCCAAATGCCAAACACAATATTGGTCATGATCCTGTTCAATGGTTAGCGCAGTTCTGCCGCCGTTGTCGCGATTGCGAACGTGGTTTAATTCCAGACGCGCTAAATTCAAACCCTATTAATCCTGATTCGCTGTCTTCAAAGGTTTAAAAGATGGCTTTTTCTCATCCATGGATGTTGTGGTTATTGCCGCTGGCGTTGCTGCCGCTGATATTTCAGCGCGCGCATAGCAAAAGCTATTCTTGGTTAGATATGCTGCCAGCAGATCCACTTTCGGATCTGATTGGGCTGATTCTAAAAATATTAGCTGTGCTGATTCTCACCTTTATTATTCTGGGTTTAAGCGCGCCACATAGTAATCAACAACTGGTCGAACGCATTGGTGTTGGGGCGCAGATTACTTTGGTATTAGATCGCAGCGCAAGTATGGATGACCCGTTTTCTGGCTCAACACCCACTACGGTTGGCGAAACAAAATCCGCCGCGGCCAGCCGATTAATTACGCAATTTGTGCAATCGCGCCAAAACGATATGTTGGGCATGATTACCTTTAGTAACTCTGCCATGTATGTGTTGCCATTGACTGAAAATAAAGAAGCGATTGTGGCTGCAGTGCGCGCCACTGCTGGCAATGCGTTATTTCAAACCAATATCGGCAGCGGTCTAACATCGGCCGCTGGCTTGTTTGATAAAGTGCCAGATTCTGGCTCACGCGCGGTCATTTTGTTATCGGATGGCGCTGGCCGGATTGATGCTAACACGCAGCAAAAAATCAAAGATTGGTTTGACCGCATGCATTTAAGTTTGTACTGGATCGTGTTGCGGCAGCCTGGCGGCTTAAGTATTTTTGACCAAAATTACAAACCGCAAGAAGACCAACCTTTGCCGCCTGAAATCGAGTTGCATGAGTTTTTTAAAACCTTTAAAACGCCATTTAATGCGTATGAAGCTGAAGACCCGAAAACACTGCAATTGGCGATTGATGACATTAATCGCAAAGAGAAAAAACCGATTAAATATCTACACAAGATTCCCGGCAAAGATTTTTCAACGCTCTGTTTTACGATTGCCGCAATCATGATCGCATTATTGCTGGGCGTAAAATATATTGAAGTAAAAACGTGGAAATAAGCAGTTAATTGAACATGTGAGGCTAGTATGAAATTGGATATTCGATCTTTATTAACGGTTAAAAAACTCACTTGGTTTTTAGTGTTTTTAAGCTTAATTTGTTTATTGGCAAGCGTTTATACGTTTAACCGCATTCGACAGATTGATGAGTTTAATCAAGCCGTTAGTATTGAGAAAACACCAAAGACCGACAAACAAAGCTTTGAAGCTAAATTTGCTACGGCGCTTTATCTGGCAAAAAAAGAACGTTACAAAGAAGCCACTTTGTTATTCAGCCAAACCTTGGCAAAGGCGAATGCATCACAAAAATCGGCGGTCAACTACAACATTGGCAACATCTTCTTTCTACGTGGATTGGCGATTAATGGCACCAACAGTACCGTGCGCGATGAAGCGGAGTATCTGATTCGCCAAGCGAAAACCGCGTATCAATCCTCATTAAAAGCAGAAAATAGTCACTGGGACGCGCGTCATAATTTAGACCGTTTGTTGACTATGTTGCCCGCAACGCCAACGCCAGGCGTAGGCGAATCTGACACACCTGGCTTAATTATGGGCAATATTCCGGTAGGCTTGCCTTAGGTAACAGGATTAAGCTGAAGATTTAAGACTTTAGACTTAACATTCAAAAATCATGAAAAAAATATTCAATTATTTCCGCCATCGCCGCGATGTGACTTTACTAACACTGTCATTGATTCTGCTGGTGATTGCGCTGTTTAAACCAACGGTGCCGATTAAGCGCGATATCTATAGTTATTTGTTGGTGGCGGATATCTCGCAAAGCATGAATGTGGTGGACGAAACCATCAATGGCAAAGCCGTGACGCGCATGCAATATCAACAATATCTGATGCACCGCATTATTGGTGAAATGCCATGCGGCACGCAAGTGGGCGTTGGTTTATTTGCTGGCGTGAGTGTAGCGGCACTGTATACGCCGATTGAAGTGTGCGAAAACTTCGCTGCGATTGAAGATACGATTGACCATTTAGATTGGCGCACAGGCTGGTCTGGCAATAGCCGTATTCGTGAAAGCTTGGCGACATTAGCACGCTTGATTCGTAGCTTTCCTGAAACGGCGCAAGTGGTTTATTTTACCGATGGCGAAGAAACGCCTGCCCTGCACGCTTTTAATACGCGTGATTTAAATGGTTTTCAAGGTGCAAAAGATTGGTTATTTGTCGGCGTTGGTAGCGACAAAGGTACCGCGATTCCCAAATTAGATGAGCATAATCAAGTGATTGGTTATTGGTCTAGTGAAAGTTTTGCCATGCAGCCAGGTATTGCGCAAATTTCAGAATCAAATATCGGTACGCGCAATGACAGCGTCGCCAACGGCACCAGTGATCGATTTTTATCTAAATTAGATGAAAAATATTTGCAATCGGTGACCAAAGAAATCAACGCAAAATATATCAATGGCGATAGCGTGCAACGCGTGTTATCTGCTATGAAAAATCAACCGCCGGCACGACGCGATAAAACAAAATTTGAATTGAAATGGATATTTGCAGGCTTATCTGGACTACTTTTCTTAGCGGCTTACTTGCCAAAACATCCAGTGCAAGAAACAAGAAATCTGTGGAAAAACTGGATTTCGCGTAGAAAGCGTCAAGCGGCGGGCTTGTCTAAAACTTTTTGATTCTTTTTGCTGACTTAATTTACTAGTAATCATTTGTCATGCTTGAATAGACGCATCCAAACACGCAAACGCCTTAATTCATCGTTATCTGCCGATTCGTCATTATCATTGCAATACTTTTTTCTCCCTAAAAAATTGGGTAGTAATAATATTGGCGGCAATGCTAGTTTCAAGCCATTTCTTTTAAAATTTAGAATGGTTAAGTGTTGATGTGTAAAACTCGTTGCCGCTATTTGCGGCTTAAAAACTTGCTGCTTTTTATTGGTTAATTTAAGCTCGCCCTTTACATCCACTTCAATCGTTTGCCAAGACCAAGGCAACATCAGCAATGCATCCCGACCTATAAAATAAGCTGTCGAAGCGATAATTAGCACAAAAAAAGTACACTTAATCGACAACATGATTGGCACAAATAAAATAATCATTGCGCTGGCGGTTGCAACTAGCAACAACAAACCCAATAATAGAGGTGAAGGCGCAAGCTGCAACACAATAGATTTGCTCAAAATGGGTTTCATATAATTAATTATTTTTATTTGATTTTTAAGATTTTTTATTAATCACATTTCATACAAACACACTTTTAAAGTGAATAAACAAGGCAAATAATCGCATGACGGCATCAGAATGGCAATTAGGATTAGTAGAACACGGCGCAGTAATTGTGGATGGCGCAGTGAGTCATTTTGTTAACAGGCAAAATGATGGCAAATCGCAAGGCGAAACCGTCAGTAATATGAATAGCGAAAACAACATTAATAGCGAAATAGCTTCCACAAAAAATACGCACACTTTGTGCGACTTGAGTCATCTTGGCTTGCTAGAAGTTGGTGGTGCAGAAGCCGTAAGCTTTTTACAAGGCCAGGTGACTAATGATGTGAAATTGCTGGTGACCAATAATATTGCGCATTACAGCGGTTATTGCACGCCAAAAGGACGATTGCTAGCGTTGTTTTTAGCATTCGCTCATCATGATCATATCCATTTACAGTTGAATCGCGCTTTGCTAGAACCGATTATGAAGCGACTGAAAATGTATGTGATGCGTAGTAAAGTAGACATCAAAGATGTATCTGAAACGATTATTAAATTCGGCTTAAATGGTCCAGATTCTGCGGCATTGTTAACACCTTTTTTCAGTCAAATTCCCACTCAAGATTATGAATTGGTGAGTTTAGAAAATGGCGCAATTTTAAAACTACCAACGATTGCCGGCCATTCGCGCTTTCAAATTTTTACTGATGCGATCAACGCGCCAATCCTCTTCAACGCGCTTAACGTGAATTGCCAGCTTGTTGGTAAACCATGCTGGGATTGGCTGGACATTCAAAGCGGCATTCCTGATGTGCTGCCCAAAACCCAAGAACAATTTGTGCCACAGATGCTCAATTTAGATATTTTAAATGGCATTAACTTTAAAAAAGGTTGTTACACCGGCCAGGAAATCGTCGCCCGCACGCATTATTTAGGCAAAGTAAAACGCCGTACTTACTTAGCGAGTATTCAATCTAGCGCTACGCCAGTTGAAGGCGATAAAGTACTGGATGTTGCGAGTAATGATGTCGGCCAGATTGTGCGTGTCGCACCAAATGATGAAGCTGGATTTGATGCTTTGATAGAACTGCGAATTGAGGCGAAACAAGCGGGTAACCTGACTTGGCAAGGTAATGCTATTAGCACAAAACCGTTGCCTTACGCTTTGAATGATGAAGCTTCTTAACTAGATATTAATTAGCTGGTTTAGGAATTTTTGTTTAGCAAATTAAGTTTAATAAAGTTAAGTTTATTAAACTTTAAGGCGCAGTATTTAACGGCGACACAGTTCGTGTAGGTGTAGAAGGAACGCTAGCTGCAGGACTAATTGCTTGAGTGCTAGTTGGTGTTTCTGAAATCGGGGAAACTTCTGGCAACTGGTTGGGTTGAGCAATAGGAAATGGCTGATCAATTACTTGATAAAACACTTCATCTTCCTTGATCATACCCAACTCGCTACGCGCCCGCTCTTCAATCGCTGCATTACCTTGTTTTAAATCGCGCACTTCGGCACTTAACGTTTCATTGCGTTGCTTAAGCGTTTTATTCTTTTCTTTTTGACTGCTAATCTGCTGATTTACATTCCAAACGCGTAACCAGCTACCTTTCCCTAGCCACAACGGATATTGCAATAAAGCAATTAATACTACAAAAACGAGTGTTAATGCTTTCAAAATAAAACCTTGTAAGCGCTATTGCTAAATCGCTCCCATTTCACTTCACTTGCAATCGAGCCAAGACTAGGCGCATTAGTGCATTCAATACGTCTATGCGCACTAGCGCATACAATATAAGTTGTACGGCAAGCTAATGCAACAATGTATTGGCTCGATTGCATGTGAAATTATTTGAACAATTGATAAAAGGCGCCCATACCGGCATAACTCGTTGCATCACCCAATTCTTCTTCAATGCGCAACAATTGGTTATATTTGGCGATACGTTCACTGCGGCACAATGAACCAGTTTTGATTTGCAACGCATTCGTCGCTACAGAAATATCAGCGATTGTCGTGTCTTCAGTTTCACCAGAACGATGTGATACAACTGCCGTATAACCTGCACGTTTCGCCATTTCAATGGTTTGGAAAGTCTCAGTTAAGGTACCGATTTGGTTCACTTTAATCAACACTGAATTCGCCACACCGCGTTTAATGCCTTCACGCAAGATTTTAGAGTTCGTCACAAACAGATCATCACCGACTAATTGCGTGGTTTTGCCCAAACGTTTCGTTAAGATATCCCAACCGTCCCAGTCAAATTCGCCCATGCCATCTTCAATACTGATGATTGGATATTTGTCCACCCATGTAGCTAGATAATCGGTAAATTGTGCAGAAGTCAGAGATAAGCCTTCTGATTCCAAATGGTATTTGCCGTCTTTGTAAAATTCGGTACTTGCGCAATCCAAGCCTAAATAAACATCTCGACCTGGCTCGTAGCCAGCATCAGAAATAGATTCTAAAATCAATTTAATTGCATCTTCATTACTGCCTAAATTAGGTGCAAATCCACCTTCATCGCCAACTGTAGTGGCTAAGCCTTTTTTATGCAGTGTTTTCTTTAACTGATGGAAAATTTCTGCACCACAGCGCAATGCTTCTCTGAATGTTGGTAGGCCAGCCGGAATAATCATGAACTCTTGCATATCGACAGAGTTGTCCGCATGCGCGCCACCGTTGATAATATTCATCATCGGGGTCGGCAATTGCATCGCACCTGAACCGCCTAAATAACGATACAAAGGCAATCCTGATTCTTCTGCCGCCGCACGTGCACAGGCCATTGAAACGGCTAATAGCGCATTTGCGCCCAAACGGTCTTTGTTCTCAGTGCCATCTAGCTCAATCAAGGTTTTATCGATAAAGCTTTGCTCTTCACAATCCAGGCCAATGATCGCTTCGGTGATTTCAGTATTTACGTTTTCAACCGCTTGCAACACGCCTTTGCCTAAATAGCGGGCAGAATCGCCATCGCGCAGTTCCATCGCTTCTTTGGCACCAGTAGAGGCGCCAGAAGGTACTGCTGCACGGCCAATGACACCGCTTTCTAGCAGCACATCACATTCAACTGTTGGGTTGCCGCGTGAATCTAAAATTTCACGACTGATAATATCTACAATTGCGCTCATGTTTAATCCTAATTTAATTAATTATTCAAATACTTAATTTTTAATGCGTCGATTACAAATCTTTAAAATTTAAAGCGTTGATTCAATAAAGCCTGATTTTTTGACCAATTTATCCATATCAACCAATAAATGCAGCAAGTCTTCCATTTTATGCAACGGCCACGCGTTGGGGCCATCTGACAATGCTTTTGCAGGGTCTGGATGCGTTTCCATAAAGATGCCGGCGATACCGCTGGCTACAGCTGCACGCGAAAGTACTGGCACATGTTCCCTTTGTCCGCCGCTCTTATCACCTTGGCCACCTGGTTGTTGTACGGAATGAGTTGCGTCAAACACCACTGGACAATTGGTTTCACGCATAATCGCCAAGCCGCGCATATCAGATATCAAGGTATTGTAGCCAAAGCTCGCGCCACGTTCACACACCATTATGGTGTCTTGATTGCCGTTAGCTTCTTTAGCTTTATTGACCACTTGCAACATATCATGCGGCGCTAAAAACTGGCCTTTTTTGATGTTAACTGGCTTACCGCAAGTCGCCACTGCCACAATAAAATCCGTCTGGCGACATAAAAAAGCAGGCGTTTGTAACACATCTACTACTGCTGCCACGTGTGGCACTTGTTCTGTGGTATGTACATCAGTTAATACAGACACGCCAATCTGGCTGCTTACTTCATCTAAAATCCGCAGGCCTTCATCCAACCCAAAGCCGCGAAAAGTCTTGGTAGAACTGCGATTCGCTTTGTCGTAGGATGATTTATAGATAAAAGGAATACCGACTTTTTCCGCGATTTCTTTCAACTTCCCGGCTGTCTCAATCGCAAACTCGCGTGATTCAATCACACAAGGGCCAGCGATTAAAAATAATGGATGCTCAAGACCTACGTCAAAATTACATAATTTCATTTATACAACCGCCTTATGATCCAAAGCCGCTTGCACATAAGCTTTAAATAGTGGATGCCCTGCACGTGGATTTGAAGTGAATTCCGGGTGGAATTGGCAGGCCACGAACCATGGATGCGTGGCTTTTGGTAGCTCAATCATTTCACATAAATCTTCACCGATCGTACGTGCAGAAATCACTAGACCAGCTTTTTTAAGTTGTTCTACGTAGTTGTTGTTGACTTCATAACGATGACGATGGCGCTCATTTACTTGTGTGCCATAAATGCTTGAAGCCAGCGTGTTTTCTACCGTTGGGCAAGCTTGTGCGCCCAAACGCATCGTGCCGCCGAGATCAGAGTTCTCATCACGTTTTTCGATTTTACCCGATGCATCTTGCCACTCATCGATCAATCCAATCAGTTTATGCGGCGTATCTGCATTAAATTCAGTGCTATTAGCATCTTTCAGGTTTGCCACATTACGCGCAAATTCAATCACTGCTAGTTGCATACCGAGGCAAATTCCCAAGTATGGGATTTTATTTTCACGTGCATATTGAATCGCCGCGATTTTGCCTTCTGTACCACGCACACCAAAGCCGCCAGGAATCAGAATCGCATCCATTTTGGCTAATTTAGCGGTACCGCTTTGCTCAATTTCTTCACTATCCATATAGTGAATTTTGACCTTTGATTCGGTGTGAATACCGGCATGAATCAACGCTTCTGTCAGCGATTTATATGATTCGGTCAAATCGACATACTTGCCGACAAAGGCAATATCGACTGTGTGTTTTGGGTTTGCAATGGCATGCGTAATATTTTTCCAAGCGCTTAAATCAGCCGCTTTAGCCAAAATATTTAATTTATGGCAGACGATTTCATCTAGCATTTGGTCATTCAACAGGCCTGGAATAGCATAGATTGAATCTGCATCAATCGCGCTGATCACCGCTTCTGGCGCCACGTTTGTGAATAAGGCGATTTTTTTACGTTCATCATCCGGAATATTGCGATCGGCACGGCACAGCAGAATATCTGGCTGAATACCGATCTCTCGTAACTCTTTAACAGAATGTTGCGTCGGTTTAGTTTTCAACTCGCCCGCCGCCGCAATCCATGGCAACAAAGTCAAATGCACATAACAGGCGTTGCTTTTACCTTCTTCAAAACCCATTTGGCGAATCGCTTCTAAAAACGGTAAAGATTCGATATCGCCAACTGTTCCGCCGACTTCCACAATCGCCACATCTGCACCTGCTGCACCACGTTTGATATGCGTTTTGATCTCATCGGTGATATGCGGAATCACCTGTACAGTCTTGCCTAAATACTCGCCGCGACGTTCTTTTTTAATCACAGTTTCGTAGATTTGGCCTGTAGTGAAATTGTTACGTTTGCCCATACGTTGCGAAATGAATCGCTCATAATGGCCCAGATCCAGATCGGTTTCTGCGCCGTCATCCGTCACAAAAACCTCACCGTGCTGGAATGGCGACATAGTGCCAGGGTCAACGTTGATATAGGGATCTAACTTGAGCATGGTGACTTTGATACCACGCGACTCTAAAATTGCGCCTAGACTGGCTGCGGCGATACCTTTACCGAGAGAAGAAACAACACCGCCAGTGACGAATACATATTTGGTCATTTACAAGACGCTTTACACTTAATGGCAAGCCAAGAATTAGCTTACAGACGGGAACAAATTTTACCGCAAAGGCAGTTGAATAACAATGTTCGGTTTGCAAACAAACACCTGTAAATCGGTAAAAGGCACAAATTAAATAACTGTTTTTAGTGCTATAAATTGCCAAATTAAATGGTTATTTAACACTTTATTGTGTCAATAAATCAGTCTATTAGGTTTAGAAAAATGCCAGTTTGATTAAAAAACATTGCTGGAATCTTAAAAAAGTTTAGCGCTTAATTAAGCGTAAATTCTACCCACTCAGGTCGCATATTAAATCGAACTGGCAGTATGCTAACGCCCAAGCCACTTGTTACATATAAATTGTGATTATTATATTTCACCCATCCATAAGCCCATTTCCTGGGCGCCATACCAGGGACAATGGGTGCGCCATAATAGGGTAAATAGACCTGGCCGCCGTGCGTATGTCCGGCAAAAAATAATGCATTGTTGTTTTGCCAGTTGCTAGCAAGCAACTTTAAAGCGCCTGGATCGTGCATAGTAATAATACTAGGTGCATTACGTGGAATATTTTTTACAGCTAAGTTTGGTTTCGCATGACCAGTAAGTGAATCACCAATACCTGAGAGCCATAAATCCAATCCATTCACTTTGATTGCATTATTTTCAAAAACAGTAATATTGTGTTTTTGTAATGCCGATGTAAATGCAACACCGTTAAACCACCAATCATGATTTCCTAATGTGGCATATACGCCATACTTCGCTTTTAACTCACCCAAAACTGTTGCAATTTCCTCTTCTGCAGTATCGGCAATTTCTGGCTTGTAATCTTTATCAGCAATAAAATCGCCTGCCAAGATAATGATATCTGGTTTAGCTGCATTGATTTTATTCACAATATCGCGTGCGCGCTCAATTGTCATTACCCGCCATAAAGGACGTTTTGTAAAATGCCAATCGGAAGTTAATACAACTTTTAAACCTTTTAATTCTTTATTTTTAGTTAAGTTAAGATTTATTTCCCTTTTAACTACCCATCTTGGCTCAACAATTACAGACCAAATCACTAACAATAAAAAAATTAAAAATATTAAATTGCCGTACTGTGACTTTATTTTCAAATCGCCCACTTTCCATAACCCTTAAACTGCTGAAAAACTTCACGCATTTCAGTCTCATTTAACAAGGGTGGATCAGAGTTAACTTGCCCTTGAGTAATTTGAAGGACACGCCAATATTGCTCACTTAGATTTTCTACTTCTACCGCCATTGCTAACGCACCATCTAAATCATGACCCAGCGCAATCATGCCGTGATTCGCCAATAAGCAGGCTTTTCGTTCAGTTAAAGCAGTTAATGCGTTCTCGGATAATTGTTGTGAACCAAATAAAGCGTATGGCGCACAGCGAATACTGTCGCCGCCAGCAACTGCTATCATATAGTGAAATGCGGGAACATCTTTGTGCAAGCAGGCAAGCGTGGTGGCGAACATGCTGTGCGTATGAATAATCGCGTTGATCTCGAGGCGACTGGCAAGAATATCGCGGTGGAAACGCCATTCTGATGACGGCTTTTTGCTTTGTTCAAAATTGCCATCAAACTGCATATGCACCATGCTTTCTGGTGTCATTTCTTCGATGCTCATACCGCTTGGCGTCACTAAAAATCCGCCGCCTACACTGTCATTTAAACGCACACTTACATTGCCAGATGTGCCTTTATTAAGACCGAGCTGACCTAGCTTTTGGTTGATTATGCATAATTGTTGTCGAGATGCTTGCATACTTAGGATCATTTCAGCGAGTCATTTTCAGTTAATCATTTAATAGTTAATCGTCATTTTTTGTCCGCGTGATATTGCCCATTTAACACTTGCTACAAATTTTGGCGAATTTGCTAGCGCATCATCATGGTTTTGCAGCAAACCCCAACTGCCCCATTTAGACCAGATGCCGACACTATTGAAACTGCAAGTTAAATCACCACCATTTTGCGCCCACGCCGTTAAACTTTTGGTGTAGATTTCGCCCATGCGTGCATCTGCGTTGGCGCTATACAGTAAATTATTCAAGCGTTCGTTATTCTCGCCGCCGCCAACGCCCACCAAATGCTGACCTGCTTCGTAAGCCACTAATTTAAGCCCATAGTCATCGGCGACCTTTTTATTGTTTTTTATCCACTGTATCGATTCAGGTAAGGAAACCTTGTTGAGATGGTCGAACAATTGCTCAAGATTCCATGTGCTGACTAACTTGTCGTCTAAACCTTTTTCATCCTTAGCAGGCACATTAAAAGACACATAGGGCGCGATTGCCAAAACGTCTGCATCGTTAGCCGCATCTTGAAAAGCTAAAATCTCTTCCGCAACAGGTGAATAAGCAGCTTGCGCAGCTAAAACTCTGACAAACCGATCATGACCTTTGTAAACATCTGTCCAAATTTTAAAGATTTGCACAGAACGAGAAGCATAATAACGAAGTGCTGCTTTCCCAGCATCTGGCGAAAGATTCAGGCGTTGGCCAGCAATTGCAGCGTCTTTATGTTGCTGAAACCCACCGTTCCATACTTCATTTGAATTTTCTACCCAAGCGCGCAACTCTGGCTTTAAATGATCTTTTACATACAGTGCACATTGCTTAACATAATCATCGTCCGCTTTGTGCGGCATACAAAACCAGGCATCGCATTTCAGTTGATTCGCTAAATCGACCAGCCATTCCAATGGAACACCATTCATAGTAAAGCTTGCATCTGAAGGTTTAGCGCGATCTTTCCAGGCAACCAATTGCGAATTATTAGTTCCCATCCAATCCATAAATCGTAAACACGCCACGCCTGACCAGCGCGCTAAAAAGCTAGGATTCCAGCGATTCTGCTGATAAGTTTCTTCTTGTGCTATGGGTATAACGCGAATATTTTTAATGTAATTTTGCGGGTTAACTTTAGTAATATCTAGACGAAAAATGCCTTTTTCACCATTCACATTCACCACCATGCGACCTGGTTTTGATGATTTATATAACTGATTTGGCACTTTAATTACGCCTTCTCCATCATATAAAATCACATAATGGCCACTGGGAAAATGGCTATTCCCCAGCACACTGACAATAGTGGAAGCAATTTTACCAAGCGGCAATTGAGTTACCCAGCCATCAGCATCCAATATAAGGCCAAATTCTGCAGCTTGTTTACCTTCTACAAACCATGCGCGTGATTGCTTAAATAAATCCACAAATGGAAACTCGCTACCCCAATCTGCAATACCGGATAAGTTAATCCCAAGCTGCGCATTGGCAATAGGGATTTTTTTATTTGTTTTTGCTAAGCGAGTTGCTCCTAATCCAAATACGCCCAAAGCTGTAGTGGCTGCTGCGGCTAGCATCAAATTTCTGCGATTTCTATCAATCATTTTTGCTACCTCAATTTAAGTTTTGGAGTCTAAGTTTTGGGCGAAAGCATTTGATGCAAAATATCAGGCGAAAATACGCCTTTTTCAGTAATGATTCCTGTGACCAATCTTGCAGGCGTAACATCAAATGCAGGATTGGCCGCGTTTGAATCTAACGGCATCAAGCGCACATTTTGTATGCTGCCATCCGCCGCTAATCCTTGTATAAAACGCACTTCGTCACTATCACGTTCTTCAATTTCAATTTGCTTATAATCAGTTATAGCCCAATCAATAGTTGGGCTTGGAACAGCGGCATAAAATGGAATCTGATTATCAAACGCTGCCAGCGCTTTTAAATAAGTGCCGATTTTATTGCACACATCGCCATTCGCGGTCACGCGGTCTGCGCCCACAATGGCCATATCCACCAAACCTTGCTGCATTAAATGTCCGCCAGCATTATCGGTAATCACCGTATGCGGCACGCCATGTTGTGCCAGTTCCCACGCGGTTAACGCCGCGCCTTGATTGCGTGGTCGCGTTTCATCAACCCACACATGCACATTCAAACCAGCATCGTGCGCTGCATAAATAGGCGATAACGCTGTGCCAAAATCTACCGTTGCCAGCCAGCCTGCATTGCAATGCGTCAAGATATTAAATGGATTTCTGCTTTGCATTTGATGTTGTTTCAATTCAATCTGCGCTTTGATTAACGCCAATCCATGCTGGCCGATTGATTGATTCTGCGCTACATCTTCTTCTGCAATATTTGCCGCCTCGCGCCAGGCTGTGATATTGCGGCGATTCTGCGGCGCTGCTTGTAAAAGCGTGACCATGCGATTGACAGCCCAAGCTAAGTTAACCGCTGTTGGGCGGCTATTTTTAAGCATTTCTGCAGCGTTAACTAAATAAGTATCTGATTCATCCTCAAGCATCGCCAGCGCCATGCCATAAGCTGCTGCGGCACCAATCAGCGGCGCGCCACGCACTTTCATGCTTTTAATCGCGCGAATCATTTGCTCTAATGAATGGATTTCTAAAACTTGAAACGCAAATGGCAATTGTGTCTGATCGATAATCTGCACGAACTTGCAGCGCGAATTTGGCCAAATCGTTCGAAAGTGTTGGTTAGCAACTTGCATTGTTCTCAATCTGATTAAAAATATGGCTTAGGATTAAATTGCAAGTTTTATATAACTTTTATGCGCAATAAAAGCGTTAATTAGTATAAATAATGATGAATAAATTTCTTGCTATTTATTCTGTTTTATTTTTTACGCTTTTCCATCCACAAAATCTGTGGATAACTTTGTGGATTGCTGTGTCTTAAAAGTGTAACCTACCAATTTATAAGGCTTTTTTATAAAAGTTCATTTTTTAATCTATTTTTAAACCCAATAAAATCAATGACTTACGGTATGCCGTTGGTTTCATACACTTTTTTTACATTTGTTAATGTAGCACTTTAAGTGGTGTGCATAACCCAACTAATTTTGGCAATATTTGTAATGCATTTTTGCCTGTAATTTCAATGATTTGCGACACTTCAACGCCTCTTAAATCGGCAAGTACTTCTGCAATTTTCAATAGCTCTTTTGGGCTATTCCTGCCTTTTGTACCAATCCATTCTGGTGGAATATCCGGCGCATCCGTTTCTAAAACGATCGATTCCAAAGGCAGATTTTTAGCCAAATCACGAATTTTAAGCGCTCGCGTGTAAGTCATCGCGCCACCAAAGCCCAATTTGAAGCCAAGCTTGATAAAAGCTTCTGCTTGTTGCGGGCTGCCGTTGAATGCATGGGCGATTCCGCCAACCATATGATGACGGCGCAATTGTTTTAATACGTCATCCACCGCACGCCGTACATGCAAAATCACAGGCAGCTCATATGTCTGGGCGACTTTGAGTTGCTCAATGAAAAAGTATTCCTGCGTTTCGCGATTTTGCTGTGTGACAAAAAAATCCAAACCTATTTCGCCGATAGCGACCAATTTAGGTTTTTCGTGGACGAGTTGTTGTTCGATTAACTGTTTCAACAGCACCAGGTCGCTGGGATGCGATTGGTCTACAAATAGCGGATGTATGCCCAAAGCCATACAACATCTAGTATGCTGATGCGCCAGATCAATCACCGTTTGAAAATTTTCACGTGTGACGGCGGGTATAACAATTTGGTGAACGCCCGCTTGCTGGGCCGCAAACGTTTCTTTATCGCGGTCTACATTGAATTCGGGCGCATCTAAGTGGCAATGGGTATCAATTAACATCGTCTAATTTTACATACTGTTTGAGGTCATTGGACAATGTTGGGCAGTCATTTGATCAAATGGTTTGGCAATTTAGCTAATAAACAGGCTGCGCGCGTACTCGAATATCTGCGCCAATTTGGCGTAATTCTGTGACATTTAAAGCTATCGCTTGGCTCATTTGCGTAAGCGCAGGGATAGCAAACAAACTTTTAGCCTCATTCCCCATCAGTTTTGGCGCATAATAGATCAACAGCTCATCAATCAGGTTTTGCGCAAGCAAGGCGCCGTTCAGCTTTTCCCCGCCCTCCACTAACACTTCATTGATTTGAATCTGCGCAAGATGACTTAATAGTGATTTAAGGCACACTTTATTCTGTTGATTGGAATCATATTGAGTTGGAAGGGATATTAACTCTGCGCCAGAGGCGATTATTTCACTGGCTTTATTTTCTGGGTCTTGCGCATAAGCAATTAAGGTATTGCCACCTTGCAAAATTTTGGCGTGCGGCGAAATATGTAATTGGCTATCGACAATCACGCGTAAGGGCTGGCGTGACAAATTTATACTGCGCACGGTCATTGAAGGATCATCATTTAAAACCGTGCCGATGCCCGTTAAAATCGCGCACGATTGCGCACGCCATTTTTGCACATCCAGTCTTGCGGCTTCGCTGGTTATCCATTGACTATGACCGTTATTCAGTGCCGTTTTACCGTCTAAACTACTGGCGATTTTGCAGCGTACATAAGGTAAATTGCGCGACATGCGTGAGATAAAACCAGGATTTAGTGCCAAGGCTTGATCTTGCATCAAACCACTTGCGACTTGAATATTATGTGTTTGCAAATAAGCTAGACCATTACTTGCAACGATCGGGTTTGGATCAACCATCGCCGCAATCACTTTTGCGACACCTGCTTTCACCAACGCTTCTGCACAAGGCGGCGTGCGGCCAGTGTGGCTACAAGGCTCTAAAGTCACATAAGCAGTTGCGCCTTTGGCAAGCTCGCCTGCCTGACGCAAAGCAAACACTTCAGCATGCGGTTCGCCAGCTTTTAAATGTGCACCTTCACCAACGATGACGCCATCTTTCACAATCACACAACCCACACGCGGGTTAGGCATGGTCGTATATAAACCCTGCTCTGCTAGCCTTAACGCACGTGCCATCCAAACATGGTCGCTGGCGGTAAACATTTTATATATCAGTTTGCACGCTTAGTTAACAATAAATTAATGCGACGAAATACGGCTTTGCGTTAACTTGTTATTGGCATCAAAAAATATCAGCAAGCCATGATAAACATGCATGCATTTGCCCAAATCATATTCAATCGCACTATTTTTTGCAGCAAACGATTCTTCTAAACTTGGGCGACCTAACAATGCCATTACCGCTTCTTTTGGCGCGCCTTTAATTAAAATATTCTGTTGCAGATCAAACGCCATATCACCGCGTTTGCATTCCTGTTCAGTGGTCGTTGCGTATTGAATCCATTTGGTTTGATCAAACTTTTCAGAGCCAAAAACCACTTTGTCTTTAAATGCCCACCACGTAAAAAAGACAATCGTCAACAACACGGTAAAAACCGCCAAAGCAATAGAAGAAATATTGATAAATTTCATAGTATTAAATGATTACTTTCAATTAGTTAACTTGCGATTGATGATTGAACTGAGATGCGTTTGTTGGCAATTTACTTAAGTTATAAATCGCGGTTATAAGTCACGAATCGCATTATTAAAATCATCCACATCTGAAAAACTGCGATACACCGATGCAAAACGGATATAAGCGACTTTATCCATCAATTTAAGCTCTTGCATCACACTTTCGCCTAAATCGCGCGCGGGTATTTCTCTCTCGCCCAAGCCCAACATTTTTTGCACGATATGATCCAGCGCACGATCTACATATTCCGTTGGCACTGGGCGTTTATGCAAAGCGCGCGTAAATGATAGACGCAGTTTCTCGCGATTAAATTCCTCACGCGTGCCGTTTTGTTTCACCACTTGCGGCATATGCAATTCAGCGGTTTCGTATGTAGTAAAGCGCTTATCGCACACACCACATTTGCGGCGGCGGCGAATAGAATCACCTTCGTCATTGACTCTAGAATCAATGACTTGGGTATCATCCGTGCCACAAAATGGACATTTCACTTTATTTAAACTTTCTGTTTAACGTAAAGTTAACAAGCAAAAACATACTATTTTCCGTACACCGCAAAACGTGCAGTCAACGCATGTACTTTAGCTTTAGTCGCCGCAATCAACGCTGCATCTGTTGGATTATCTAACACGTCCGCAATCAAGTTCGCCACTTGTCTGGCTTCATCTTCTTTAAAACCACGCGTGGTGATGGCTGGCGCGCCGATTCGAATACCTGAAGTCACAAAAGGACTTTCTGGATCGTTTGGAATCGCGTTTTTATTCACCGTGATGTGCGCTAAACCTAAAGCCGCATCAGCTGCTTTACCTGTTAAACCTTTTGGACGTAAATCGACCATAAACATATGTGACTCTGTACGGCCAGAAATAATACGCAAACCGCGTGCCGTTAAGGTTTCTGCCATTGCTTGTGCATTTTTAATCACTTGCGCTTGGTAGGTTTTGAATTCTGGTTGCGCCGCTTCTAAGAAAGCAGTCGCTTTTGCTGCAATCACGTGCATCAATGGGCCGCCTTGCAAACTTGGGAATACGTTTGAATTCAATGATTTTTCAAATTCCGCCCTAGCCAAGATAATACCGCCGCGTGGACCGCGTAAGGTTTTGTGTGTGGTTGAAGTGACGAAATCGGCATGTGGCACTGGGTTTGGATAAACGCCCGCTGCAATCAAGCCAGAATAATGCGCCATATCGACCATAAAATAAGCACCGACTTTTTTGGCGATTTCCGCCATGCGCGCCCAATCAAAACGCAGTGCATAAGCGGAAGCGCCGCCAATTAACAGTTTTGGTTTACATTCAACCGCAATACGTTCCATCTCATCGTAATCGATTACTTCTTTGTCATTCAAACCATAAGGCACGATATTAAATAGTTTGCCAGATAGATTTGCAGGTGAACCATGTGTTAAATGACCGCCGTGGCCCAAGTTCATGCCCATTACGGTATCGCCTGGTTTTAAGATGCTGAAATACACGGCTTGATTAGCTTGCGAACCAGAATGTGGTTGCACGTTGGCATATTCCGCGCCATATAAAGCTTTTAAACGATCAATTGCCAACTGTTCCACTTGGTCTACAAACTCGCAGCCGCCATAAAAACGTTTGCCTGGATAACCTTCTGCATATTTATTGGTTAATTGTGAGCCTTGCGCTTCCATCACCGCTGGGCTGGTGTAGTTTTCAGAGGCAATCAACTCAATATGTTCATGCTGGCGCACAACTTCTGCATCGATCATGGTGGCAAGTGCTGGGTCAGCAATCGCAAGTTTGTTGGAATAACTAAACATGACTTTAAAACTTTCTACTAATTTAAGAAGTGAAAAGGTAGTACAAAATAGTCGGCTATTTTATCACGCTGTAGCTGCATCTTAAACTATGCATAATAATCAGGCAGTTGATTAGTGTGTGAAAAATACAATTGGTTGTAACCAATGGTTGCATACAACCACAAAATGCAGCATTACAACCTAACAACCAATTGTTTAAAAATTAAGTAATTGTTTTTAATAGGTAAAATATTCGGCACGACAATTGCATATTATCAATGTAGCTCTATCTCCAAAGCGCTTCTTAGCCCAGCCTCTTCACGTATCAGATGCTGGGCTTTTTTTTGGCATAATATTCCTATTCACTTTTTAGTGATAATTTGAGTGTTAACTGCACTAGAACAACATTTTTAAACATGACTTATCAGTTTTCTGTAGCTAGAATTTAACAATTGACCAAACAAGCCGCGTTATAATAAGTTTTTATGTACGGCGTTTTATATATGGAATATAGCCAATGAAATGGATAGATAGCTTAAGAATAGCGGAAGAATTGACGGATAAATATCCTGACGTTGATCCAAAAACCATTCGTTTTACCGATTTGATGCAATGGGTGCTGGATTTAGAAGGTTTTGATGATGAGCCAGAACGTTGTGGCGAAAAGATATTAGAAGCCATTCAGCTGGCTTGGATTGACGAAGCTAGCTAGATTCTTAAAGATATAAACTTAACTCATTATTCAAGTCTGATTTAATCTAATTAAGATTATCTAAACCTAGTTTGAAAGCAGTCGTAAACCGTAGTAATTAATAAAACGAATAACCAATATTAACAGCGCATTTTAAAACCATCTTTTTAGTTGACTGACCAAACATGCAAACACTTAATCCTATCGCAATCCCTAAAGAAATCTTTAAAGCCTACGATATTCGCGGCATTGTGGGCAAGACACTGACGCCCAGCATCGTTGAATCCATTGGACATGCATTAGGCAGCGAAGCAAAACAGCGCGGGCAAACCGAAATCTGTATCGGCTTCGATGGTCGATTATCCGGCCCAGAATTAGCCGAAGCGTTGGCGGTTGGCATTCGAAAATCTGGTGTCAATGTGGTTAATCTTGGTATGGTCGCTACGCCAATGGTGTATTTTGCGGCTTATCATCTCAACACACATTGCGGTGTGATGGTGACGGGTAGCCATAATCCGCCTGATTACAACGGTTTGAAAATGGTGCTGGCAGATGAAACATTGTCTAACGCGTCCATCCAAAGTTTGCGTGAACGCATCGAGCAAAAAAACTTTAGTTACGGCGAAGGCACAACGCGTCATTATGATATCGCTGCAGATTACATTGCCACGATTCAGGCGGATATTAAATTAGCGCGCCCGATGCATATTGCTGTGGATTGTGGCAATGGGGTGGCAGGCGCATTTGCTAAAACTTTATATAACGCAATTGGTTGCGGTGTTGATGAGCTATTTTGCGAGGTAGATGGTCATTTCCCCAATCATCACCCCGACCCTTCTGTGCCAGAGAATCTGGCTGATTTAGCCGATTTACTGAAAACCAGCCATGCTGAAATCGGCTTAGCTTTTGATGGCGATGGCGATAGATTGGGCATCGTCACCAAAGATGGCCAAATCATTTACCCCGACAGACAATTATTATTATTTGCAGAAGACGTATTAAGTCGCAATAAAGGCGCAAAAATTATTTTCGATGTGAAATCCACGCGCAATCTAAGCCCGTGGATCCACAAATATGGCGGCGAACCGATTATGTGGAAAACTGGGCATTCTTTAGTTAAAGCGAAAATCAAAGAAACTAATGCGGCACTGGCTGGCGAAATGAGCGGTCATGTATTTTTTAACGACGCTGACGCAAACGGCAAAAAACGTTGGTACGGCTTTGATGACGGCTTATATTCTGGCGCGCGAATGCTCGAGATTTTAAGCCGATTTGATAATCCATCCGACATTTTAAATAGCTTGCCAGATAGCGTTAGCACGCCAGAACAGCACATTCATATGCAAGAAGGCGAGCCACATGCATTGATTGCGCAATTGCAAAAAAGTGCAACTTTTGAAGGTGCGGTCGAGCTGATTACCATTGACGGCCTGCGCGTGGAATATGCCGATGGTTTTGGTTTGATGCGTCCATCTAATACAACCCCAGTGATCGTGCTACGCTTTGAAGCGGATTCTGAAGCGGCATTGCTGCGTATTCAAGGGCAATTTAGAGAAGTGATTTGGAACGCGGCTCCGCACGTTGCATTGCCTTTTTAAGCGCTGTTTTTACTTAAATCTTAACACTCAAAAAAGCTTAAAAATTGTCGCGCAACTCAATTATCTACGCCATTGTGTGGCTAAGTCTGGTGTTTGGCATTTATTATCTAGTCGATAACATTCAAAACCCTAACAAAATGTGGCGCTTGGGTGACGATGCGCATCAAGTAGTATTAAAGCGTGGCTTAGATGGACATTACCGCGCCGAAGCATTGATTAACGGCCAAAAAGTGAATGTATTAGTCGATACTGGCGCAACAGGCGTGGCAATTTCGCAATCGGTTGCGGATAGACTGCAACTCAAAAGTCTGGCCGCAGTACGCACTAGCACCGCCAATGGCGATAGCGTCGGTTACATGGTAAGGCTTGACTCTGTGACAGTTGGCGGCGTTCAGGCACGCAATGTATCTGCGATGATTGCGCCTGGACTAGGCGGCGATGTGTTACTTGGTATGAGTTATTTGGGCCGCATGGATGTGCGATTATTTAAAGGCGAAATGACGATTAAACAAGTGACTGAATAATGTTTGGTTAAACCAGCGTCTAAAACCGGATTTAAAACGACACGCCATTTTGATTTTTTAAACCAAGCGCTTATTATTGTATTAATTCAAAGTATTAAATTTATACGCCAATGTATTTACAAAACATTCAATGTAAAACCAAGATTCAACACTTTTAACTAATTAAATTATCAAAAGCTATTAGGAAATTATGACCAACAAAAACCCAAACACCTTATGGCGATATGCATTATTTAATCTAGTCGTTCTGGTTTTGATTGGCGCCTGGATCTGGCAACAGAATCAGCCCGTTGAACTTGCTGAGCCAAAATTGGCGGGTGACGGTAAGCTGCAATGTGTGTCCTACGCGCCCTATTATGGCGAAGGCCAAACACCGTTCCTTAAAGGCACGATGATCAGCCAAAAACAAATTGATAGCGATTTAAAATTGCTGGCGCAACACTCTCAATGTGTACGTATTTACTCTGTGAATCAAGGATTAGATTACGTACCAGTGGCGGCTTCTAAAGTTGGTTTGAAAGTCTTATTAGGTGCTTGGGTTGGCTGGGTTGATAGCGACAATATTCAAGAAATCAATCTTGCGACTCGATTAGCCAATCAATATCCAGATACTGTTGTGGGGCTGATTGTGGGTAACGAAGTATTGCTACGTGGCGAGCAAACTGAGCTCACAATGGCGGAATATATTAAGCTTGCCAAACAATCAACCAAAGTGCCCGTGACTTATGCGGATGTTTGGGAATATTGGTTAAAACATCCAGCCTTGGAAAAGTCGGTCGATTTCGTGACAGTGCATGTGTTGCCTTATTGGGAGGACGATCCACAGCCTGTGAGTAATGCCATGCATCATGTGAATGTGGTGATGGATAAAGTGACGCAGGCTTTTACTAAACCGGTGATGATTGGTGAAACCGGTTGGCCTTCTGTTGGTCGTCATCGCAATGCTTCCGTGCCAAGCGCGGTGAATCAAGCCCGCTATATGCGTGAATTTTTACTGCGTGCCGAAGAAGCTAAATGGAATTACAACGTGATTGAAGCGGTAGATCAACCTTGGAAACGTACTTTAGAAGGTGCAGTCGGCGGTTACTGGGGCTTGTACGATACTCAACTGAATCCTAAATTTTCATTTTCAGGCGCGATGGCAGAACGTCAAGATGGCTTAAAACCCTGGGTTTGGGCTGTTGCAGGCTTAGTAATATGGCTGGCAGCCGCATTCTCGTTTGGTGAACGTCGCAACAGTGCGTTAGTTGGCGCTGCGGCTTTAGGCGCTTCTGCTGGTTTAATGGGCTTACTGCAAACTGGCTATTTGATCGTTGCCTGCCGCGATGCGTTTGAATGGATTGGCTTGGGCAGTTTGAATGCTTTGGGCGTATTAACCATATTAGCCATGCCATTTATCATCGCCAAAAATCAGGATGTTGGTTTAACGAATACCAATTTATCTGATAGCAATTTACCTGATATCAATTTAAAGGTCGCGCAGAGCAAAACGATTATTCGCACCAGCCTGTTTATCTTCACACTTTGCGCCGCGATTGCTGGATTATTATTAATCCCTAAAGCGTGGGTATTACTGCCGATTTCCAAATCCATGCCAGAACTGTCAGGCTTTTTCTATAATCTTGACGGACGCTATCGTGACTTTCCGTTAACCATCTATCTATTGCCAGTGCTACAGCTGAGCGTCGGATTATGGCTAGCGCAATTACGTACATTGACGCGCACTGAATCACGTATTTATCGCTATCTTAATGTAATCGCATTAGTCACCATGGGCGTATTTATCTTATCTGAACCGCTGAATGTGCAAGCCTATGCTTGGCTTGGCTTGGTAATATTGTTAGCGGTAATCAGCTGGCCAAAATATACGCGTTTAGCTGCGACAGATTCAGAATATTAATTAATTGAATATTTATTTTATAGCGACTAACTAAATATCAAATTTTAACAATAATTAACCATATAAAAGCCAGCATAATTGCTGGCTTTTATATTTTAAACTACTTGATTTCAATCTAAGTAATCACCGTTGGTGTATCGCGATTAGTGTATTGCTTAAGCTGCGATATCTGCAATGCAATTTGAATCATTTCGCCCAATGCCACTTGCGCATCCAAATGATGATTATTCACATCCGGATCGAAAGCCTCTAAATAAATACGTAGCGTTGCGCCTTCAGTCCCCGTACCAGACAAGCGAAACACAATACGCGAACCACATTTAAACAAAATACGAATTCCCTGCCCTGTGCTAACCGAACCATCAATCGGATCGGTGTAACTGAAATCATCACAAGTATCCACCGTGTATCGACCAAAAGTTTGACTGGGCAATGTCAAAAATTGCGATTTAATATGCGCGATCACACCATTTGCTTCGCCAGCTGGAATCACTTCATAATCATGGCGCGAGTAAACATTGCGACCATAAGTCGCCCAATGCGCTTTTGCAATTTCTTCCACACTTGGCGTTTTACCGTTATGGTTTTTTGCAGCAATAATATTCAGCCAACACAATACCGCCCACAAACCATCTTTTTCACGTACATGATTACTGCCTGTGCCAAAACTTTCTTCACCGCACAAAGTCACTTTGCCAGCGTCCATCAAGTTGCCAAAAAATTTCCATCCTGTAGGCGTTTCATAACAAGGAATATCAAGCACGGTGGCTACTCTATCAACCGCACCGCTGGTCGGCATAGAGCGCGCAACGCCTGCCAAACCTTGTTTATATGCGGGGATTAAGGTGGCATTTGCGGCAATAATCGCCAAGCTATCCGATGGTGTAACGAAAAAACTTTTACCCAAAATCATATTGCGATCACCGTCACCATCTGATGCGGCGCCAAAATCAGGTGCAGTTCCATTTTTTGCATACAACACATCGACTAACTCATGCGCATAAGTCAAATTCGGGTCTGGATGACCGCCACCAAAGGTTTCGCTCACTTCACAATTCATCAAACTGCTTTGTGACGCCCCCAAACGATTGACTAAAATCTCTTTGGCATAAGGCCCTGTGACTGCATACATGGCGTCAAATTTCAGCGTAAAGCCTGATTGAATCAACGATTTAATCGCCGAAAAATCAAATAACTGTTCCATCAAATCTGCATAATCACTGACAGCATCAATCACTTGCACGCTGAAAGGCTGATGAGTATCGCCTAAGTTAGTTTCAGCGATCTTGTCCAAATCCACATCGGCAAAGTTGGCTATTTTGTAATGGGTAATCGTTTTACTTTTAGCAAAAATCCCTTCAGTAGTTTTTTCAGGCGCAGGGCCGCCATTCGCCGTGTTGTACTTAATACCGAAATCTTCGGTTGGACCTGCAGGATTATGGCTGGCAGACAAAATGATGCCGCCGAAAGTTTGATAATACCGAATGATATGCGATGCAGCTGGCGTCGATAAAATACCATTTTGGCCAACAATCACTTTCGCAAAACCATTCGCCGCCGCCATTTTAATAATGGTTTGAATAGCGGTTTTATTATAGAAACGGCCGTCACCACCTAATGTTAATGTGGCGTCAGGCTCAATTTCTAATGTATCAAAAATGCTTTGCACGAAGTTTTCAAGATAATGTGCTTGCTGAAAAACGGTTACTTTTTTACGCAAACCAGATGTACCAGGTTTTTGATCTAAAAAAGGCTGTGTTTGAATAGTGTGAGTTTGAAAGGTATGAGTTTGCATGATTTGAGTCTGTATGATTAATTCCGATGATTTATAACCATTATAGTTGAAAAAAAAGCGCAATAAATGCGCTTTTTTCAATCGATTTGCGTGTTAAGCCTTTCAGTTGATCGATGTCTTTAGTAATACTTAACACTCAAAACAGGCCAATTTTTTATACGTGTTTTCTTACTGGCCTAACCGTCTACCAAAACTGACTGCATAAGCTGCTGGCCGCGCTAATAAAATCGGGTCATCAGACGCCTCAATTCCATCCACCAACATTAATGGATTAAACATCGTGGATTTTTCGTATTTAACACCATCTGCATCTACCGTTTTAATCACCAACGTGCCCAACTCCACTTGTTTTCTACTCTCAGGCCACACCACGGTTGGGTCATTCAGCACATCACCCTTTTCCGCCATTTGCACGCTTAATTTGTAACTTGCGGGCGCTTTAGCCAAACGGTTTGGCAGCTCTTCAAATAAATAATTCGGTGTGACTTTTGCGGCTTCTTCCTTACTTAAAAATTGCGTGCCGTTAATTGGCGTAATGCGGTAACGGCCGTATTGTGATTCACCTTTTGCGTTAATAAACTTAAAGGCGTTCACGCCAAAAAATGACTGCGTCGCAAAACTAACTGGCGGCAATTTTGGCATTTGCACAAACTTAAGCGCCGCTGGATGTGTGCCTAAAAACTGCTCCACAGGCGTTGGTTTTGCAGCGTCTGGGCCGCTCGCTGCAACCGCATTCAATAACCCTAAAAAATCTTCAGGATTAGCAGTGGGAAAGCCATTGGTCGAAATACTGACAATGTCTGTGTTAGAACCATCAGGCAAAATGAAGCGTATCGCAATACCTTTAGGAAAAGCATTGCCATCTGCATCGGGAATATTGGGCACGCCAGTCGCGTCTGAAAAACGCACAACCACTGGGCTTGGCGTTTTTTGCAAATGTTCTGCTTTAGTGATGCTAGCCGCTGATTTTGCAGGCGTAAACTCGCCTAACACAACGACACCTTTGGCATGATTAGAACGAAAACCGGCGTGCGGGCCACCAGATAATTTAGTTAACGTGTTCACAATTTGCTCAACAACAGGTTTATCCGCTTCGGCTATTGGCGGCGCCTCTGCATAAGCTTGCACTGCAATTAATAACATTGCAGCTGATACAAGTATGGCTAATGTCTTATTTTTAACATTCTTATGCATGGTGTTTCCCTTGATTATGTGATTTGAAGTTTAATTTTATTATTGATTATAACGATTTAAACGCGGTACGCTTTAATCAATTAGGTACGAAAAACTCTTTAATTTGTCGTAAATATTAAAGCAAATATGTGACATATCTTACGATTTTTTGGCAGAGTTTTTGTAATGCTAGCAAAAAATTTAAATGAATTAGCACAAGTTTGAATGATCGGATTTTAGAATGTGCATTATTAAAACAAAAAAGACCTAAAGCCAACAAGCTTTAAGTCTTTGATTTTTATTGGTCGGGACAGCAAGATTCGAACTTGCGACCCCATGCCCCCCAGGCATGTACGCTACCAGGCTGCGCTATGCCCCGAACCGCATTACTAATTGAATAAACAGCTTCGTAATGAGCTAGCATTATAAGTCAAATTCGGATGCCACCAAAAGCGATTTAACGCAATTGCTCAGTATTAACATGGATTGTTAAAAAATTAAGGCCGCTTTAAAAGCGGCCTAATGAAATGGAATTAAACTTTAATTGAGATCAAGCACGAAGCAACTGAATCACCGCGCGAATTTCTTTTTTAAATAGTAACAAATCTAAACCTGCATTTGTTTCTGATTCTTTAACTGAAGTAGTAGTTTGTGTATTAGCCTGTGCAATCGTGGCTGTTTCTTCGGCTTTAACTTCTGCACCATCTAAACGATTTCGAGCGCCGCTGATGGTAAAACCTTGCTCGTATAATAACTCACGAATTTTACGAATCAATAAAACTTCATGATGTTGATAATATCGACGATTACCGCGACGTTTTACCGGTTTTAGCTGGGTAAATTCTTGCTCCCAATAACGCAATACGTGTGGTTTTACACCACACAAGTCACTTACCTCACCAATCGTAAAATAACGCTTGGCTGGTATCGGCGGCAACTGCATTTTTGGTGCTGAATCTATCATTGATTTGTATATAAACTAATAACCTAAATTTAGAGATTTTTTTAGCATTAAGTATTTATGTCCATTAAGTATTTATGTCTTAGTGCAATATTGAATCTGGTTAAGCGTAATGCTCTTCAACTTTACTTTTTAATTTCTGACTCGCGTGAAAAGTAACCACACGGCGCGCTGTAATTGGTATTTCTTCACCAGTTTTCGGGTTGCGACCAGGACGCTCAGATTTTTTGCGCAATTCAAAATTACCAAAACCCGATAACTTAACACTATCACCAGTTTCTAAAGCGGTACGCACTTCCTCAAAAAATGCCTCTACCATGTCTTTTGCCTCACGTTTATTCAAGCCCACTTGCTCAAATAACAAATCGGCTAAATCCGCTTTTGTTAAGGTCATACATTTCCCCTGAACGTCTTATTATTCATTGATTTCCCGCTAATTTTTGTTGGTTTGTTTTCACTACTTGGCTAGTTTTATTCATCATTTTAATGATTTTATAAATAATTTTAATAGTAAAACTAGTTAATTTCGCAATGTTGCGCCAAATTGATTTTCTAATAATTTTAACAACTGTGCCATTGCAGCTTCGGCTTCAATATCCACCAAAGTTTTATGAGTATCTTGCATAAGTACCGATAATGCAAGGCTTTTTTTATTTTCAGGAATACCTTTTCCTTGATATATATCAAACAGTTGCACTTGTGTCACAAGTGGAATATTGGCACTAGTCGCTGCGTTCAAAATTGCTTGAACTGGTTCATTAATGTCGACAATAACTGCCAAATCGCGACGTATCGCCAGCGTTTTTGGTACTTCTAAATAGCTTGCAACTGATTTTTTAAGTAAAGGCAAAATTTCCAGCTCAAACAAAAAACAATTTTTAACTAAACTATAGTGTTGCTGCCATTTTGGATGTAACTTGCCCAACCAACCAATTGGCTGACCATCTAAATAAACACGCGCAGATTGACCAGGATGTAATGCGCTGTGCGTTTCTGCACGATATTCAGCTTTTCCATGTGTTAACTTTTCTACGGTGGCTTTAATGTCATAAAAATCGACATCTCTTGTCGCTGCGCCCCACTGTTCTGGCTGGAATGCACCGTAGAATAAGCCTGCAACGCGCGCTTGCTCGGTAAAACCTTCTGGCGCCGTATGGTAGCTTGACCCGATTTCAAACAACATCGCACGCTCTTGTTTGCGGTTGATATTATAAGTTAGCGTGTCTAACAATCCACCCCATAAACCGCTACGCATCACACTCAAATTGCTGGCAATCGGATTTTTTAGCTTGATGGGCTGCGTATTACCTAATAAATCACGCTCCCAGCTTTCATCTACAAAACTATAGTTAATGATCTCTTGATAGCCTTGGGCTTGCAAAGCGTCATGCAGCCATGTTGAACTGAACGTAGATTCAGCAGCATTGAGCATATTTAAATGCGCAGTTGGAACGATCGCTGGAATTTTATCGTAGCCGTGCAAGCGAGCGATTTCTTCAATCAAATCTTCTTCACGCGCAATATCAAAGCGGTAAGTTGGTGCTTTGATCACAAAAATATCATTCTCTTCTGTGAATTTAAAGCCCAATTGCGTCAATAAAATTCCGACAGTTTGTTTAGGAATGGTAATGCCCAGCACAGAACATAAGCGTGAATAGCGCAAATTAACAGAAACGCGTTCTGGTAATTGATTCAGCACTTCAGTGATCTCGCCTGCTTTGCCGCCGCAAATTTGAAGCACCAAAGCCGTTGCGCGTTCCAGCGCTAATTTTGTATTTCCAAAATCTACACCGCGCTCAAAACGGTAGGACGAGTCGGTGCTTAATCCTAAACGTCGCGCTTTTCCAGCGATTGCATCAGGCGTAAAAAATGCACTTTCTAAAAAGATTGCGGTTGTTGCATTCGTAACCGATGTAGGTTCACCACCCATAATGCCTGCCAAAGCAATTGCACCACTATTATCGGCAATCACTAAATCATCAGCAGCTAATTTAACCTCAGTGTTATTCAGCAGTTTTATTTGTTCATTTTCTGCTGCAAATCGAACGTTAACTCCACCGTTTAATGTATCCAAATCAAACGCATGCGTCGGCTGGCCGAGTTCTAATAATACATAATTAGTAATATCAACAATCACGCTAATGTTGCGAACGCCACTGCGCTCAAGATGACGAATCATCCAATCTGGTGTGCTAGCTTGTGCATTTACACCTTCAATTACGCGACCATAATAAGCAGGACACGCATCAATCGCAGTGACATTTACTGCCAATGATTTAGCACTTTCAACTATCGCTGGCTTAAACACAGGTAACGTAATTGGCGCGCCAGTAATTGCGGTCACGTCGCGTGCTATGCCTAAAATACTTAAACAATCAGCACGGTTTGGCGTAAGTTTTAATGTGAGCGCATAGTCGTTTAAATCCAAATACTCGCGAATATCGCGACCTACACTTGCATCACTTGGTAACTCAAGTAAGCCATTCGCCTCTGCTGCTAAACCTAACTCTTTTGCTGAACACAACATGCCGAAAGATTCTACACCGCGCACTTTGGCTTGCTTAATAGATATACCCGGTAGCTCTGCCCCAACTAAAGCACATGGCACTTTTAATCCTACTCGCGCGTTGCTAGCGCCACATACGATTTGCAATGTTTCTTTGCCAACATTCACTTTGCAAACCTGCAAACGGTCGGCATCGGGATGTTTGATCGCTTCCACTATTTCGCCAATGACAATATTGTCAAACGCAGGCGCAACAGGCGCTATTTCTTCCACCTCTAGGCCCGCCATTGTTAGAGTGTGACTAAGCTCAGTCGATGACATTACAGGATTGACAAAAGTACGTAACCAGTTTTCTGAGAATTGCATAGGATTAAATGAACAATCTATTCATTAAATTGCGACAAAAAGCGCAAATCATTATTAAAGAAATGGCGTAAATCATTCACGCCATAGCGCAACATCGCTAAACGCTCTACGCCTAAGCCAAAGGCAAATCCGCGATATTTTTCGCTATCAATATTCACATGCTTGAACACTTCTGGATGCACCATGCCGCAGCCACCAATTTCTAACCAGCCACCGTTCCAACTCATATCCATTTCAGCAGATGGCTCTGTAAAGGGGAAAAACGAAGGCCTGAATCTCACTGTTAAATCATCGCGCTCAAAGAATTTCTGTAAAAAATCCTGCACAACGCCTTTAAGATTGGCAAAACTAATATTTTCATCCACCCACAAACCCTCTACTTGATGAAACATGGGAGAATGAGTCGCATCAGAATCCACGCGATATACACGTCCTGGCGCGATAATTTTTAACGGCGGTGATTGATTACTTTTTAAAGCATCTTCCATATAATGTATTTGCACAGGTGAGGTGTGTGTGCGTAATACAAAATCGGTTTTTTTATCTGTATTTTGCAGATGATTGGCATCTACATAAAATGTGTCGTGCATGGCACGTGCCGGATGATTTTCAGGAATATTTAAGGCTGTAAAATTATAAAAATCTGTTTCAATTTCTGGGCCTGTTGCCACATCAAAACCAATAAAATGAAATAATTGTTCTATGCGTCGCAAAGTTAAAGTCACTGGATGCAAACCGCCTTGCGACTGTGTTCGGGCAGGCAAAGTCACATCTAAAGATTCTGCTGCTAATTGTTTAGCTTGCTCTGCATTTAAAATTGCCTCACGGCGCGCATTTAGTGCGGCTTCAACAGCTTGCTTCACTACATTAATTGCCGCACCTGCAGCGGGACGCTCTTCATTTGAAAGCTTGCCCAAACCTTTTAACGCATCAGTTAACGCACCCGTTTTGCCCAGATATTTCGCTTTAGCATTTTCTAATGCTGGCATATCACCACAAGCATTAAAGTCGGCAAGAGATTCTGAAATGAGATTTTGTAAATTATCCATGGCGTTATTTTAACTTAAAGTGACACATTTGTTGATGTTTAACTAATTGATTATGAATAAATATTTCATAAATTTATGATTATTAGCACATTAATTGTTAAGCGATAAAAAAAGAGGCCGTAGCCTCTTTTTATTTTGCATGATTTACACTTGCAACATTTAAGCCGCTAATGCCGCTTTCGATTGCTCAACAAACTGTGCAAAAGCTGCTTTATCAAATACTGCTAAATCAGCTAATACTTTACGATCCACTTCAATCGAAGCTTTTTTCAAGCCATTCATAAAGCGGCTGTAAGTTAAGCCTAACTCACGCGCACCTGCATTAATACGTGCAATCCATAAAGTACGGAATTGACGTTTTTTCTGACGACGGTCACGATAAGCATATTGACCAGCTTTCATTACCGCTTGCTTAGCAACGCGATAAACGTTTTTACGACGACCGCGATAACCTTTAGCGGCGTTTAATACTTTTTTATGTCTTGCGCGAGCGATGACACCACGTTTTACTCTAGGCATATCGGTCTCCTTATTGTGTTGGCATCATTGCGCGAACGCGTTTGATGTCTGATGGTGAGATGATAGCCGTGCCGCGCAATTTACGTTTTTGCTTGGTGGTTTTTTTCGTTAGGATATGACGTAAATGTGAATGCGTACGCTTCACTTTACCATTACCTAAGAACTTAAAGCGCTTTTTGGCGCTGCTCTTTGTTTTCATTTTTGGCATTTTTTTCTCCTTTGAGAGTTGTTAAGAGTGCCTAGGCATGCCATTTCGCCGTATCACTCAGAAAATCTTTAATAAACTTATTACTCAGTAGCGCCTAATTTCTCTGCGGCTTTTTCTTCTGTTTTTTCAACTGATTTTGCTTCAGCTGCTTTTGGCGGCCTGTCTGATTTAGGCGCTGATTGCTTCACTATTGGTTTTTCTATTTTCTTAGGCGCTAAAACCATCACCATTTGGCGGCCTTCCATTTTAGGAAATTGCTCGACAACTGCATGTTCAGCTACATCCGCTTCTACGCGTCTTAACAATGCCAAACCAAATTCTTGGTGCGTAATCTCGCGACCTCTGAAGCGTAATGTGATTTTCGCTTTATCGCCTTCACCCAAAAATCGGATGATATTACGTACTTTAATATTGTAATCGCCATCATCTGTACCTGGGCGAAACTTAATTTCTTTAATAACAACTTGTTTCTGTTTAAGTTTTTGCTCATGCTGACGTTTGCTTTCAGCATACTTAAACTTACCGTAATCCATCAACCTGCATACTGGTGGTGTGGCGTTTGGCGCAATTTCAACCAAATCGATATCCGCTTCTTCAGCTTTAAAAAATGCCTCGCGTAGACTAACAATGCCTAACGGTTCGCCTTCTATGCCCACCAAACGAACTTCGGGTGCGGTAATATCCCCGTTAATTCGCGTATCTTTATCTTGTGCTATTGCTGACTCCTAAATATAAAAAAATTAAACCGCGCCACCTTGAATATAAGCTTAAACTTTAGCTTCAACTTCAGCTTTTAACCGAGCAATTAAGTCGGCAATCGGCATAGAACCTAAGTCTTCACCTTTTCTGGTACGCACGGCCACATGTCCTGCTTGCATTTCACGCTCACCTGCAACGAGCAAATAAGGCATTTTCTGCATTGAATGTTCGCGTATTTTATAGGTAATCTTCTCATTTCTCAAGTCAAAATCGCATCTAATGCTATTTTTCTTCAAATTTTCAACCACTTGCATCACATATTCGGATTGGTTTTCTGAGATATTCAATACCATTGCTTGCACCGGCGCCAGCCAAAGCGGCATTGCGCCTGCATAGTTTTCAATCAAAATACCGATGAAACGTTCCATTGAGCCAACAATGGCGCGATGCAACATAATCGGGCGTTTGCGTGAATTATCTTCTGCCACATATTCAGCGTCTAAACGCTCTGGTAAATTAGGGTCTAATTGTATGGTGCCGCATTGCCACAATCTGCCTAATGAATCTTTCAGTGTAAATTCGATTTTAGGGCCATAAAATGCACCTTCACCTGGCTGATATTCAAAGTCTAAATTATTCAACTTAAGTGCATTGGCAAGCGAAGTTTCTGCCCTGTCCCAATCCTCATCTGAACCAATACGCTTTTCTGGACGCGTTGAAAGCTTGACTAAAACGTCATTAAAACCAAAATCGCCATAAGCTTTGTAAAGCATTTTGATGAAGTCGGCAACTTCCGCTTCGACTTGTTCTTCAGTACAGAATATATGCGCATCATCTTGGGTAAAGCCGCGCACTCGCATCAAACCATGCAATGAACCAGAAGGCTCGTTACGATGGCAGGAACCGAACTCAGCCAATCTCAAAGGTAAATCACGATAGCTATGTAAACTGCTATTAAAAATCTGCACATGGCCTGGGCAGTTCATCGGCTTAACCGCGTAATCGCGATTTTCAGACTTTGTCACAAACATATTGTCGCGATAATTTTGCCAGTGGCCGGACTTTTCCCATAAGGTTTTATCCATTATGGTTGGTGTGCGCACTTCTTGATAGTTGTAATCCTTGAACATTTGGCGCATGTACTGCTCAACTTCTTGCCAAATGCTCCAGCCGCGTGGATGCCAGAACACCATACCTGGTGCGTCATCTTGCATATGGAAATAATCCAGTTGCTTACCAAGCTTGCGATGGTCGCGTTTTTCAGCTTCTTCCAACTGAAACAAATAGGCTTCCAGCTCTTCTTTATTGCGCCAAGCTGTGCCGTACACGCGTTGCAGCATCTCATTATTACTATCGCCGCGCCAATATGCGCCTGCTAATTTCATTAACTTAAAGGCTTTTAGCTTGCCGCTATTTGGTACATGTGGACCACGGCATAAATCGGTGAAACTGCCTTCTGAATACAAAGAAACATCTTCACCAGCAGGAATCGACGCGATGATTTCTGCTTTGTAATGCTCGTTAATGCTTTTGAAATATGCCACCGCTTCATCGCGCGGCAACACTTTGCGCGTCACTTGCTCATCTTTTTTTGCAAGCTCGCTCATTTTCTTTTCAATGGCGATCAAATCTTCAGGCGTAAATGGGCGTTTATATGAAAAATCATAATAAAAACCATTGTCAATCACTGGGCCAATCGTTACTTGCGCATCAGGAAAAAGCTCTTTAACCGCATGCGCCAATAAATGCGCTGTTGAATGACGGATAATATCTAAACCATCATCCGATTTGTCGGTAATAATCGCTAAATCACTGTCAGATTCAATCAAATAACTCGTATCGACCAATTTAGATTCTTGATTGCTGTGCGTCACTTTGCCAGCCAGCGCCGCTTTCGCAAGGCCTGCGCCAATATCCATCGCAACTTGCGCGACGGTTACAGGGCTATCAAAATTGCGTTGCGAGCCATCTGGTAAGCGAATTACTGGCATATCAAGTCCAATGTGAGCATTTGAGTATTATTTAAAATTAAGTTTTATCGAGCTTAAATAATAAAAGCCGTTTGTTTTAACGGCTTTTATTATTGATTAACCAGTTTTAACCATAGTTTTTTGCAAATGATTAAAACTGGTCTTTTGTATTTCTTGGTAGGCAGTACCAGATTCGAACTGGTGACCTCTTGGATGTCGACCAAGCGCTCTAACCAACTGAGCTAACCGCCTATACTTTTTCGCAATTTTTACGAATTGCGAATTTTAGCTTAATACCGCCTTGCACGCAAACGAGTACTGCTGGATTGCGCGCTATAATGCATTGTGACTACACAAAAACTAGCATCGACGAATTTTAACGCATTAATCAACACACTCAGCATTCAAGGCTACGTTATTTTCGATGACTTTTTGGCAACGAATATCATCGTTGCTTTACGTGACGAAGTTGATAAACGTCATGCAAATAATGAGATGGTGGCTGCTAAAACAGGATTATCTCAATCAAAACTACTAAGCCAATCGAAACAATCCAAAATCCGAGGTGACAGCATTAGTTGGCTGGATGAAGACAGTGCGAATATAAATATCCAAGCTTATTTTGCAGAAATGCAAGTGCTAAAGGCGCAACTCAACCAGCAACTATTCATGAATTTGCATTCGCTTGAAACGCATTTGGCAATTTATCCAATTGGCAGCGTTTATCAAAAGCATCTTGATCAATTTAGTCAAACTGCCGACGTTAACCAAATAATTGGCGTAAAAAATGATTCGAAGGCACGCCAACTGAGCAGTATTTTGTATTTAAATGCCGACTGGCAAGTGGGCGACGGCGGCGAATTAAGATTGCATTTGAATGCATTGGAGCACTTAGACATATTGCCAATAGCTGGCAAATTAGTGCTGTTTTTATCAGAAAAATTCTGGCATGATGTACGCCCAGCAAAACGCGAAAGAGCAAGTCTGACTGGTTGGTTTAGAACGCGCAGCCAATCGCCAATTTAAAGTGGCGAAAGCGGTATTGGCTTGATAGGCTGAAATACTTGCTCATACAAACTTGGACTGGCGTAACCATCTTGTGTCATATTCTGTGTTGCTTGAAATTGTCGAATGGCTGCCTGCGTTTTAAGGCCAGGAAAACCATCTGCCGGCCCGCAATCGAAACCCAATACATTTAAACGATTCTGCAATGCCCACATCTGGCTAAAAGTTAGGCCTTCTTTATCCGCAAACTCGCCCGCTACAATCGGCTTATCGCCGACTAATTGGTTCGCTAAATGTACGACTGACAACGCATAATTGACTGAGCGATTCCAATCCATGATGACATCGAAATTATTAAATACCATAAATGCAGGGCCAAACTGCCCTTGCGGCAACAAAATCGCCGCGTTTTCTTGCACTGGCAAGGCATTATTTTCGATCTGCAACACGCCCAATCTTATCCATTCAAGCGTCGCTTGGCGATTATTCAACTGCGCTTGGCTGTAATCAAAATGAATAGGTAAACTTACCTCGATGGCGGCTAGTTCCTTTTTGCGCCAACCGACCTGGCTTAAGTAATTTGCCGCGGATGCAAACGCGTCAGGCAGCGATGTCCAAATATCGATGCGACCATCCGCATCCTCATCTACACCATATTTAAGCAAAGTGGATGGCATAAATTGCATGTGCCCCATCGCGCCAGCCCAAGAGCCGCGCAAACCTTCTACCGTATTGTGACCTGCATCCACAACGCGCATGGCGTCTAGTAATTGATTGCGGAAAAATTCGGCGCGGCGGCCTTCATAAGCCAGTGTCATTAAGCTGGATGGCAGATCAAAATTGCCTTTGTTGCTGCCGTAATTGGTTTCCAAACCCCAAAATGCGACCAGTATTTGTTTGGGCACACCATATTGCGTTTCGATTTTAGTTAAAAGGCCTTCATGCTCATAAAGCATTTCTCTGCCTTGCGCGACTCGATCAGTCGTCACGCGCTTTTCAACATAACTTAAAAAGGGTGAAATAAATTCTGGTTGCGCGCGATCAAGCGTAATCACGCGCGGTAAATATTCAGCATCTTTGAATGTGTTATCAATCGTTTGTGCAGAAATATGCTGGGTTTGTGCTTGCGTTTTTAATGCGGCAAGCCAAGTGTCAAATTGACTAGTTTCGTCTGCAATAGCGACTGAATGAATTATTAGGCAAAAAAAAGTGTTAACTATGCTGAAAACATTTATTTTGAACTGGTTTTTTTGCATCATATTCATCGAATGTATTTAATAATTAAAGTGTTTCAAGCACTTTAGTGTAGCCAATTTGGTAATTAGGATATTGCAACTGAAAACCTGTCGCGCGCAAACGTTGATTACTTAAACGCTTACCGCCTTTTGTTGCTGGCGTTTGAATATGGCTTGTATCGACAGCCTGCTTATTCGCCAGCCAAGTCAGCACATCATATTGCAAAGTCGGCATGTCGTCCGTCACGATGTAACAACTTTCAACTGGCTGTTGATTTGCAGCTTTCTGCACTAAAAATGCAATAAATCCAGCGGCATCATCACGATGGATACGATTGCTCCAGCTATTACTTTCTGGCCAACTACTTGGATCTTTTGATTTGTTCACCAAAGCTAACCGCCCTTTTCCGTAAATGCCTGAAAGCCGCAAAGATGTTGATGGACAAGGCAAACTGTTTAATACATTTTCGGCCTCTAACAAACGCTCCCCACCAAAATCTGCAGCGATTGCAACAGTATTTTCATCCAGAATATCTTGCGAATTTTGAGCATGCGTCTGACCATATACGCGTGTGCTGGATACAAAAAACACATGCTGTAAATGGATGTTTTTTATTTGTGTCGCCAATACATTTTTTAACCCTTGCACATAATGCGCCTGGTAATTCTCATCAGTCTGCGCGCTGGCCGCAACACAATAGATTATGATTTCAGGACTAATATGCGTTAACTGTATTAATGTGGCGGGATTTGTCACATCCGCTTGAATGGTCTGCATGCCATTGGGCAAATTTTGCTGGCTGATTCTTACGCCAATCACTTCGTGTTGAGATTGATGCAGTTGTAAGGCAATCGCAGCGCCTAGATCACCGCAGCCGATAATGAGTATTTTAGCCATGCGGGATTTTATCTAATAGCTTGAGTAACAAAGTGATGTTAACTGTAGTTACTTTTAAGCATGTTTAAGCAGATATTTTTCTGCAAAAAATAGCGCGACAATTGTTTTGCCATCGGTGATTTCACCCGATTGAATCATCTGCATACAATCCGGAAATGACGCTTCAAACACTTCTAATGATTCATCGGCATCGCGCTGGTGCGCGCCAGCCGTTAATCCGCGCGCTAAATACATATAAATTACTTCATTCGAATAACCAATACAAGGATGTTGATGGCCAAGTTTTATCCAATCACTTGCGCTATAGCCAGTTTCTTCCAACAACTCCCGCTGACCCGTGATTAAAATCTCTTCTCCAGCGTCAATTTTGCCTGCGGGCAACTCGATAAAAACTTGATGTAAAGGATAGCGAAATTGACGCTCTAAAATAACGTGACCATTTGGCAGAATGGGCACAATTACCACCGCACCGGGATGCGTTACATATTCACGTTGACTAATATGGCCGTTTGGCAATCGCACTTGATCGCGCTTAACGGTTAACATACCGCCAGCTGCAAGGGTTTCAGAGCTAATACAATGTTCAATTAAATCAAGACTCATTATTTTAATTTACTTTATCTATAAGACGGTATTTTAAAGTCATTGTTTAAATGGCGGTGTTAAAAGTATCGCATTTATTCACATCACCAACTGTTAAGCCTTGATTAAACCAATGCATACGCTGTTGTGAAGTGCCATGTGTAAAACTATCAGGTACCGCGTAACCTTGCGCTTTCTTTTGCAGCGCATCATCGCCAATTGCCGCTGCTGCCGTCATTGCTTCTTCCACATCACCTGCTTCTAAAATGCGATTTTTACCATCCGCATGATGCGCCCAAACGCCTGCATAACAGTCAGCCTGCAACTCTAAACGTACTGAATACTGATTTGCTTCTGCTTCGTTGCGTGCGCTTTGACGTGCTTGCTGCACTTTATCGGAGGTGCCCATTAAATGTTGGATGTGATGTCCAACCTCATGCGCAATTACATAAGCCTGCGCAAAATCGCCAGGTGCATTAAAGCGCGTTTTCATTTCCTGATAAAACTGTAAATCAATATAGACTTTACTATCGCCAGGACAATAGAACGGCCCCATTGCCGCCTGCCCTGCGCCACAAGCAGTAGGTGTTTGACCGCTATATAACACTAATTTTGGTGCAGGATATTGCTGACCTGCATTTGCAAATATCTTATCCCAAGTATCTTCCGTGCTACCAAGCACTTTTGCAACGAAAATCGCCATGGGATCATCTTTAGGAATTGCCTGCGCCTCAACTGGAGCCTGTTGGTTTAGACCTTGACCAATATTGAGCACAACTGAAGGATCTACACCAAAATACATGGCAACGAGCGCGAGTACAATTGTACCGACTCCAATGCTCTTGCCGCCAATAGGCAAACCTCCACCGCCACGCCTATCTTCTACATTACTACTTTCCCGTTCGTCGTCTAGGCGCATATTGAAACCTCAAAGTATATAAAAACGTACAAATCTCAGTCAGATTTTATTACATTAGTGCAATATTTTCTTAACATTATTAGCTAAAAATATGTTTAAGTTCTTAAATTTTCCTCAACAAACTTTGTTTATACCCAAACGTTATTTACATGTGTATCGTTAGATTATTTATTTTCAATTCATTGACTTAGCGATTTAGTCTTAACTAAAATGTAAGCTCAGTTAAACTAGTAGCAAGGTAACATGATGATCTCTCTCACTATTCGCCCAAAAACGTTATTAATAACAATTCCTTTGTTAACGCTATTAGCAAGCAGCCAAGCTAATGCGGAAATTTATAAATGGCGCGATAACAGAGGCGTTACTCAATATTCTGATCGTCCACCAGTCGACAGCTTTTCAAAATTGACGCCCAATGAAGTAGTTAATTCACTACAAACAAAAGATTTATGTACTATTGGTCCAATTAAAAAAAATGCTGTGTCGACTGTAGCATCTGATAAAGACTATAGCGGTTTTTTTACTAGTTTTGCTCAAGCTAAATCTGCTGCGACAGCAGCGAAAAATGTTACATTGGCCGCTGTAAAGGTAATGGGCTCTACAAAAACATCACTGCCAACAGTTCAATTTCAATCACCAGTTAAAGTAGCAGCTGCTAATTCAATTAGAAGCAATGTAACGGTATTAGGCTTTTCTAAAACGTCACTGCCAGTAACTCAATCACCAGTTAAGGTAGCAGCCGCAACAACTCCATCGGTAGCTACTGCCAAGCCGATTGTAGCAACTCCGGCAAAACCAGTTGTCAGTACAGCACCAGTGGCAGCAACATCCGTAGTGACGACTCCGCCTGTAGTAACTCCTCCAACACAAGTTACTGCAACTCAACCACCTGCAGCAACAAAACCTAGCACGCCTGTTAGTGATGTAGCCAATATTATTCAAGTTGCATTAATGCCTGCAGTAGACATCAGCAAAAACATAGCTCCTGTAATTGGATTTAATTCACTTAGAGTTCAGCGTACGACTGAAATTGCGCCTAATACTGGGGGTGAGTTTCGCATCAATTGCAAAGTTAGCCACATGAACAATGACGATCCTTTGCTTTACCCCAATCAGCAAGGCGCAGCGCATCATCACACCTTCTTTGGCAACACATCAGTAAATTATAAGAGTGATTTAAATAATTTTGGCGCAACAGGCAATAGTACTTGTACGGGCGGCATTATGAATCGTTCAGCTTATTGGGTTCCATCAATGATTAATACAGAGACTAATACACCTATTTCACCAAATGGTGATGTACTTGTTTATTATAAAAGTGGTGGAATTGACGGCTCGCTAATTAAACCCCCACCAAAAGGCTTGCGCATGATTGCTGGCGATATGAAAGCCAAAGACAATAAGGTATTTAATCATGCGGAATTTACTTGTCATCCGGGTACTAATTCTAAACGCACAAGTTGGCCTCGCACAATGCAGATACCGAGCGGTGCGGCGTGTGAGCCTGGCGATGATTTAATGTTTAGTGTCGGCTTCCCACAGTGTTGGGATGGCAAAAACTTGGATAGTCCTAATCACAAGGATCATATGGCCTACCCTCATGATCGGAGTTGCCCGGCAACTCATCCTATACCAATTCCCGAAATAGGTGTAAACGTTCATTTTATAGTCAAAGCGACTGACGATTTAACCAAATGGCGATTATCCAGTGACAATTATCCGTTTAATGGTAAAAATGCGGGCTACAGCGGACATAGTGACTATGTTGAAGGTTGGGACAGAACATTTATAGAGGGTATAGTTAAAAATTGCATCAATACTAAAAAAGATTGCCATGCGCATTTACTTGGCGATGGCAGAATGATGTATTAAATAATTACTTAATCTCTATTATAAAGGCCAGCACTGCTGGCCTTTATTTTTTCCACAACACCTTATAAATAAAGCCTGGAAATGCGAATACCAAAAACAAGCTAAAAGTAACTGTATAGAATTCCCAGCCTTGCGGTGAAACCTGACCAAAAGTTGTATGTTCCGCATAAAAGCCAATTGCGCCTACGACTAAATACAACACAATCAGCTCTAGTAAACACCATGCTAAATTCTTAGCATTAGATTTTAAGGGTATTACATAAAATAGCTTATTGGAAAACCAAGGTAAATTAGCTACAACAAATGCTAATAATAAGATAATAATTTGCGTCATAGATGCTTGATTTAATAAGTGCTTGCTTGGTTTTGATGATAAATATTTGGTCTTGAGGTGTTTTAATTAGACTTTAAACCGACTATTGCAGGCTAGCTGCAATCGCTACACCGCAAATTTGCATGAGTGTTTGCGGCATGATGCCTAGTAGTAATAGAGCAATAGCATTGATGCTTAATATTAACTGCATATCAATTGGAGCATTAATCGGCGCATTGTCTTTTGGTGCATCAAAATACATTAACTTTATGATGCGCAAATAGTAGAAAGCTCCAATCGCTGCCATCAAAACTCCGAATACTACGGCCCAGATAAAGCCTGCTTGCAGCGCAGCTTGTAACACCGTGAATTTGGCATAAAAACCTAATGTTGGCGGTAAACCAGCCATGCTGAACATGGTGATTAGCATCAAAAAAGCGGCCCAAGGGCTGCGTTGATTTAAGCCTTTTAAATCATCTAAATTTTCCGCTTCAAAACCTTGGCGACTTAACAGTAAAATCATTCCAAAACCTGCAAGTGTCATTAACACATAAGCGCTAATGTAAAACATGCTCGAAGCGAAACCGTTTAAATTGGCACTCATCAAGCCAAATAGCATAAAGCCGATATGAGAAATAGTTGAGTAAGCCAACATGCGCTTTAAGTTAGTTTGTGCAATAGCGGTAAGATTACCGATTGCAATGGATAATATTGCCATGATAAGCAGCATATCTTGCCAATCGATAGCGAGCGGTTGTAGGCCTTGTGCAAGCAAGCGTACGGTAATTGCAAAAGCAGCAAACTTGGGCATTGAACCAATCAGCATCGTGATAGAAGTTGGCGCACCTTGATACACATCTGGTACCCACATTTGGAATGGTACTGCACCAAATTTAAAGGCCAAACCAGCCACAATAAATACTAAACCCAAAATCAGCACAGGGTTTTTAGTGTTCTGCTCTAATAATGCACTGCTGATTTCAGTGATACTCAAGCTACCCGTCATACCGTAAATCATACTCATGCCATACAACAACATGCCAGAAGCCAACGCGCCTAGCACAAAATATTTCATCGCGGCTTCTGTAGCGCGCGCGTTATCACGGTCGAATGCAACCAATGCATATAAGCAAAGTGAAAGTAACTCTAAACCCATATAAATAGTTAGCATGCTTTGCCCAGAAATCATGATCATCATGCCTAATAGCGCAAACAGCACCATCGCATAATATTCGCCTCTGAACATGCCGCGCTGCTGCATGTATTGACGGGTATACACCAGCATTATTGATGTACCCAAATATGCCATGAGTTTGAGTATATCGGCGAGCGGATCATCCACAAACATATTAGAGAATGCATAGCCAACTGCGGGACTGTAAGTGCTGACTGTAAAATAAGCCGCGGCTAAAAGCGTAAATTGTGCCAAACCATAAATAATGATGCGACTTTTAGGCTTAATAAATAAATCCAGCAATAAGATACCCATGGCCATGAATAGCACAGTCAGTTCGGGCAAGGCTGTAATAAGGTCGGTTTTAATATATTCCATAATTTAGCCTAGATTAAAACCCAGCAACTGGCAATTTGCTGATTGCCATGTGATTCAAAAATTGTACAGCAGTCGCATGCGTGAACTCGGTGATCGGTTGGGGATAGATGCCGAAGCCGATTACCATGACAGCTAATATTGCTAATATTAAAAATTCACGTTTAGTTAAATCTTTTAATTCGGCCACATGTTTGTTGGCGACGTCACCATAAAAAACACGTTTTACCATCAACAGACTGTAAGCAGCGCCAAATATCAAGGTACTTGCAGCCAAAAATCCGACCCAGAAATTGTATTTAACTGCGGCCAAGATCACCATAAACTCACCGACAAATCCTGAAGTACCAGGTAAGCCACTGTTGGCCATCGCAAATAAAACGGCAAATGAGGCAAAGACCGGCATCGTATTCACTACTCCACCGTAATCGGCAATTTGACGGCTGTGCATGCGGTCATACAACACGCCTACACACAAGAACATGGCGGCAGAAATAAAGCCATGTGAGATCATTTGCACGATTGCGCCTTCTAAACCTAACTGGCTGAAGAGAAAGAAACCGAGCGTGACAAAACCCATATGCGAAATGGAGGAATAAGCAATCAGCTTTTTCATGTCTTTTTGCACTAAGGCAACTAAAGCGATATACACAATCGCGATCAGCGATAAGGTGATCATAAAACTAGATAAATAATGTGCAGCATCTGGCGCGATTGGCATCGCAAAACGCAAGAAACTATAACCACCCAGTTTCAGCATAATTGCTGCCAAAATCACCGAACCACCCGTAGGTGCTTCTACGTGTGCATCTGGCAACCAAGTATGCACTGGCCACATTGGGATTTTGACCGCAAACGCCATAAAGAACGCCATAAAGATGAGTATTTGCGCGTTTAATGTCAAGGGCAATTGATAATAATCGACAATCTCAAAACTGCCTGTTTGATGATAGAGATAGATAAACGCTACCAACATGAGTAATGAACCTAATAAGGTGTAGAGGAAAAACTTAATGGTCGCATACACGCGATTTTCACCACCCCAAATCCCAATAACTAAGAACATTGGGATAAGCATCGCTTCCCAGAATACATAATAAAGCAAACCATCTAATGCACTGAACACGCCAATCATTAAGCCGCTCATGATTAAAAATGCTGCCATGTATTGCGCGATATTTTTGGTGATGACTTCCCATGCGGCAATCACCACAATTACTGTTGTAAAACTAGTCAGCAATATTAATGGCGCAGCAATACCATCTACGCCCAAATGATAATTTACGTTAAATGCAGGAATCCAACGCGCTAATTCCTGAAACTGAAAAGCGCCTTGCGCATAATCAAATTGAGTATAAAGCGGAAAAGTAACGACAAATGCAACTAATGCGCCTGTTAATGCTAGCCAACGTGTGAAATTTGGTTTGTTATCATTGCCCAAAAACAAAACCACAACGCCCGCGAATATTGGCATCCAAATGGACGAACTGAGCACATACTGACTAAAAATATTGGCTGATGACATTTAATTGATTTTGATAAAGAAGGTTAAAAACAAAAATACACCAATAATCATGGCAAAAGCGTAGTGATAAATCAGGCCAGATTGCAAATGGCGCACTTTACTTGAAATGCGGCCAATCAAACGTGCCGTACCATTCACGATTGCACCGTCTATTAACTGTATATCACCAATTTTCCATAGTTTTTCACCAAGAAAACGTGCACCGCCTGCAAAAAATCGCTCATTGAATGCGTCAAAACCATATTTATTTTCTAAAATCTGATTAATGAAAGCAAATTTTTTCTGAATAGCGGCAGGAATATCTGGTCGTTTCATATAAAAGAACCAAGCGAGCAACACACCAGAAGCGGCTAAAATGAACGGCAGCGTCATAAAGCCATGCAAAGCCATGCCAACTGGTGAATGCAAAATTTCGTGATAATGATGAGTTAAGTGCTCTATCGCTGGATGATTTTCAGCATTAACAAAAATAACGCCTTTAAAGAATTCACCAAACAGCATCGGCTCGATTGCGATAAAACCGATGATTAATGAAGGAATTGCCAATAAAATAAGTGGCAATTTCACCACCCAGCCAGGCTCATGCGGATCATCTTGTGGGCTTAAACCGTGATGATGTTCATGCGCATCGTGAGTTTCATCGTCATGATGTTCATCAGCAGAGTGCGCATGATCGTGACTAGTTTCGCGCCATTTTTCTTTGCCATGAAACACTAAGAAATATAGTCTAAATGAATAAAATGCCGTCACAAATACACCCGCTAAAACGGCAAAGTAAGCAAAGCCACTTCCGGTAATATTGGATAAAGCAACTGCCTCAATAATGCTATCTTTTGAATAGAAGCCTGCAAAAAATGGTGTGCCGATTAAGGCTAATGAGCCAATCAGCGATGTGACCCAAGTTACTGGCAGATATTTTTTCAAGTTACCCATATTGCGAATATCTTGATCATGATGCATGCCCATAATCACTGAGCCTGCCGCCAAAAATAGTAAGGCTTTAAAAAATGCATGTGTCATCAGATGGAAAATGGCGACTGAATATGCAGAGGCGCCTAAAGCGACTGTCATGTATCCCAACTGTGAGAGTGTTGAATAGGCGACTACCCGTTTAATATCATTTTGGATGATGCCTAAGAAACCCATAAACAAAGCGGTGATAGCACCAATAATCATCACAAATGATAACGCCGTGGTTGATAGTTCGAATAGCGGCGACATGCGTGCGACCATAAAAATACCCGCAGTAACCATCGTTGCCGCGTGAATCAATGCGGAAATCGGCGTTGGACCTTCCATTGAGTCTGGTAGCCAGACATGTAGCGGAACCTGCGCTGATTTACCCATTGCGCCAATGAATAACAAAATGCAGGTAACAGTCATTAATGACCACGACACATTGGGAATGAGATTTACTTGAACGTCAGCCAAAGACGGCGCTAATTGAAACACGGTCGCGTAATCTAAACTGCCAGTGTAATAAAGCACCATGCCAATGCCCAACAAAAAGCCGAAATCACCGACACGATTGACTAAAAACGCCTTTAAGTTCGCATAAATTGCAGTCGGCCGCGTGTACCAAAAACCGATCAGCAAGTAAGAAACTAAGCCGACCGCTTCCCAACCGAAAAACAGCTGCATGAAATTATTACTCATCACCAGCATTAGCATGGCAAAGGTAAACAGTGAAATGTAGCTAAAAAAGCGGCTGTATCCCGGATCTTCGCTCATATAGCCAATGGTATAAACATGCACCATCAAAGAGACAAACGTCACCACCATCATCATCATGGCGGTTAAATTATCGATTAAGAATCCAACGTTAAATTGAATGTCACCAGAGGTTAACCAGGTGTACAAATTATAATTAGCGGTGTAGCCGTTTAATGTCGCTTTAAATACCAGCGCAGACAAAATAAACGCGCCACCAACACCCACAATCGTTAACCAATGCGCACTTGCGCGCGGTAAATAACGCCCGCCTAAGCCGACAATAGCAGCAGCGATGAGCGGCAGCAAAACAATTAGCAGGGATATTTGTGGCAGTGTCATTTTTAGTGTGGTTTATTTGATTTTTTAGTGGTTTTTAAGTGTTAAGTATTGTGTTAATTAACCTTTTAATGAGTCCAAATCGTCAACATTAATGGTGCGCAAGTTTCGGAATAATACGACCAGAATCGCTAAGCCAATCGCGGACTCTGCCGCTGCAACAGTCAGTATAAAGAACACAAACACTTGGCCTGCAATGTCATTTAAATAATGAGAAAATGCAATAAAATTTAAGTTAACTGCAAGCAACATCAATTCGATTGCCATCAATAAAATAATCACATTTTTACGGTTTAAGAAAATACCGATGACGCTGATAGCAAACAATAATGCGCCTAATACTAAGTAATGCGACAGGCCAACTGTTGATAAAGCTGCCATTATGATTTTCCCTTTTCGGCTTTTGGCGCTTCTGCTGGCGGTGTTTCAGGTGCCAATTCTTCAACTACAGCATCCATTTTTACAATGCGCAATCTATCTTGTTTTTTAACCAATACTTGCTCAGCAGGATTCATGGATTTATTATCTTGGCGATCTCTAAGCGTTAATACAATCGCGGCAATAATCGCTACTAATAAGACGACGGATGCCAACTCAAACGGTAACAAATAATCGCTATAGAGCACACGCCCCAATTCTGCAGTGTTGCTGTAATCCGCCGGCTTGCTAGCAACGGTGGTTGGCATAAAATATTTACCGCTCAACACCATAACCATCTCAACTGCCATCAACAAACCAATTGTGCCAGCCATCGGCAAGTAATCCCAAAATCCTTCGCGCAGCTTGTCGATATTGATATCTAACATCATCACCACGAATAAAAACAGCACCATCACCGCGCCGACATACACCAATACCAAGGCAATCGCTAAAAATTCCGCCTCCAGCAGCAACCAGATACCAGCTGCCGTAAAAAATGCCAGCACAAGATGCAAAGCCGCATGCACAGGGTTACGGGTTGTGATGACACGAATACCTGCAAACAATAAAATCGCAGCTAAGGTGTAAAAAATAAAATCGGTAAATATCATTGTTTTTGAATACTTTAGTTGAATGCTTTTGAAAGTTACCTAAAATTTCTATCTTGCAAACGGTCTAGAGCAATCTGTTTTTCGTGTTTATCGCCCATCGCCAATAGCATTTCCTTGGTGTAAATCAGATCACCGCGCTCTTCTCCGTGGTAATCTAATACGCGCGTTTCTACAATACTATCAACGGGGCAAGACTCTTCGCATAAACCGCAGAAAATGCATTTGGTTAGATCAATGTCATATTTAGTAGTACGGCGCGTATTATCTTCTCGCTGTTCAGACTCAATCGTAATTGCCAGCGCAGGGCAAACTGCCTCGCATAATTTGCAAGCAATACAGCGCTCTTCCCCATTTGGATAACGGCGCAAAGCATGCAAGCCACGAAAACGGTTGGATTGCGGCGTGCGTTCTTCAGGGTATTGAATAGTGATTTTTGGCGCAAAAAAGTAACGGCCGGTTACTGCCATGCCTTTTAGCAGTTCCCAAAGCATTAAACTACCCAGCGTATTTTTTATTTGTCTCAACATAATTAGTGGAATAAATACCCCAATGAAGTCTGCATCATCGCGCCTACGAATATAATCCACACCAATGTGATGGGAATGAATATTTTCCAGCCTAGACGCATAATTTGGTCGTAACGATAGCGCGGGAATGTTGCCCTAAACCATAAAAAGAAAAATACCAAGAAACACATTTTGCCCAGGAACCATAAAATGCTATCTGGCAAAAATGGGAATGGTGACAGCCAGCCGCCTAAGAACATGGTAGCCGCAAGCGCACAAACCAGCCAAATATTAGCGTATTCTGCCAAGAAAAATATCATGAAACCTGGGCCGGAATATTCCACATGGAAACCCGCCACAATTTCAGATTCGCCTTCTGCAACGTCAAATGGTGCACGATTGGTTTCAGCTACAGCGCTAATAAAATACACAATGAATAAAGGAAATAATGGAATGAAATACCAATGCCAGAATCCACCCGCCTGACCCATTACAATCTTGCCTAGATTGAGTGAATTTGCACACATTAAAACGCCAACCAGCGCAAAACCCATGGCGATTTCGTATGACACGATTTGTGCTGCAGAACGCAAACTACCTAAAAACGCGTATTTAGAGTTGGATGCCCAACCCGCGATAATCACGCCATAAACAGCAACTGAAGTCATTGCCAAAATATAAAGCAGACCAGCATCCAAATTCGCCAATACCTTGGTAGCGTCAAATGGAATCACCGCCCAAGCTGCAAATGCCGGTGCAATTGCCAATATTGGCCCTACAAAAAACAGCACTTTGCTAGAAGCTGTCGGGACAACAATTTCTTTAAAAATCAGTTTAATCGCATCTGCAAAAGGCTGTAGCAATCCAAAATAACCTACGCGATTCGGCCCGACACGCACTTGCATGTAACCAATCACTTTACGTTCAGCCAAAGTAAGATAAGCCACAGCAATCATTAACGGCAATACGATGGCAACGATCTTGATCAAAGTCCAGCTTGTGAGCTGAACCGCTGGCCAATAACTACCGAATAAATTTGCCAAAAAATCCATTACGCGACCACTTTCATCATCGTGGTTTCATAAGGCTTGTAAAGCTCTTTACTGGTTTTTTCAATAGTAATATCACCCATTAAATCGCCTAACCCAATGGTTAACTCATGTGATGCCGCAACGCGTATGCAACCCATTGCCACATGATTATCCAACTTCACTTGCAATACTGCACTGCCTTTGTCTTGGCTTGCCATAACAATATCACCCTCAACTAAACCAAGCTGCGCGATTTGTTCAGCACGCATGCGCGCCATTGGCCGAATGTTATATTTGGTTTTTTGTAATGGCACAGAGCGGCGCACAATTGGATCAGACTCGTATTGCGGCACTTCGCCGATACGTTGCAAACCATCGGATTTGATATTGACTTCAATCTCTACCAACTCTTTTAAATTGTTATTTAAACTGCGCCACACCACTGTTGAAGGTTTTTCACCATTAAAAATAGCAGACTTAACCGCTTCACTGCTATCAAAATCAAACCCTTCTAAACCTAATGTATTCGCTAAAACACGTAATACTTTCCAAGCTGGTCGACACTCACCTAACGGTTTGGCAACTGCAGAAAAACTCTGCACGCGCCCTTCCATGCTCATAAATGTGCCAGATGTTTCGGTAAATGGCGCAATCGGCAACAGTACGTCTGCATTTTCTAAGGCTTCAGATTTGAACGCAGTCAATGCAACAACGCATTCCGCTTGCGCCATTGCCGCTTTTGCAAGCGCCGCATGCTGACAATCTAATTCTGGTTCTATATTCAATAACAAATAGGCTTTGCGTGGCACTTCTAACATGGCGCGCGCATGCATACCCGTACTGTTCGGCATTACGCCCATTAAATGCATGCCCGTACTATTGGCGGCGGCTGGCAATATGCCACCTTTTGCGCCGCAAATGCCGCCAATTGCTTCCATCACACTGTACATTTCAGTAAAGCGCGGGTCACTTAACGCCATATTTCCTAAGAAAATACCGACTTTTGGCGCAACTAAGTCCACAGTTCCATTTAAACCGGCTAAACCCGCTAAACTTTCGGCCATTGCCTGCGTATTCGGGCGCACTGTAATAGTTTCTAGCAAAGCATTTAAAGATGGCGGTAAACAAAGTGACAAACGCTGCAAGCCAGACATGGCTTTTAAAATCTGCCCCAGCACATTCACCATATCGTTCGGGCGCACAATGACTTTGTGCGCAATCTTCATTAATGGATCATTATCCAGCGGACTGACGATTGATAACTCTGCACCATTTGCCACGGCTTTGCGGAAGCGCTGTGCTAATAACGGATGCTCATTGCGTAGGTTCGACCCAATAATGAGAATACGATCCAGTTCTTCAATCTCTTGAATATTGCAACCCATCCAAGGCGTGCCAACACGTTTTCCATCTAACCTAAAGTCAGTTTGACGCAAACGATAATCCACATTACCACAACCTAAACCATTGGCTAACTGCTTGATTAAATAGCCCTCTTCCATCGTGCTATTGGGTGAAATCAATACGCCTAACGATTCAGCACCATGTTGATTAGTAATATCTTTAATCTGGCCAGCAGCAAACTCTAAAGCAGTTTTCCAATCCGTTTCAACCCATGCGCCGTTGTGCTTAATCATTGGCACTTTTAGGCGGTCTGGACTATTCAATCCCACATAAGAATAACGATCACGGTCGGATAACCAGCATTCGTTGATACTTTCTTTTTCACGCGGTAAAACGCGCATGACTTTATTATCTTTTACATGCACTTCAATATGCGAACCTAAACCATCATGCGGCGCAATACTAGGGCGACGTGCTAGCTCCCAAGGACGTGCAGAATAACGGAACGGTTTATTAGTTAATGCGCCAACTGGGCATAAATCAATGATATTGCCACTTAATTCAGAGTTAACTGATTTATCGACATAAGCCGTGATTTCCGCATGTTCGCCGCGGCCGACAAGACCAAGCTCTTGCATGCCACCTACTTCTTTTAAGAAGCGCACGCAACGGGTGCATTGAATGCAACGCGTCATATCGGTGCTGATTAATGGGCCGATGTTTTTATTTAAAACGACACGTTTTTCTTCTGTATAACGTGAGCCGCTAGCGCCATAAGCAACGGCAATATCCTGTAAATCGCACTCCCCGCCTTGATCGCAAATTGGACAATCAAGCGGATGGTTAATCAGCAAAAACTCCATCACGCTTTTTTGCGCTTCAACCGCTGATTTACTACGCGTGAAAATTTTCATGCCATCTGCTACGGGCGTCGCGCAAGCAGGCAATGGTTTGTTGAATTTTTCAACTTGTACCAAGCACATGCGGCAGTTAGCCGCGACCGATAATTTTTTGTGATAGCAAAAACGCGGAATCTCGATACCGACTTTATCAGCCGCATCAATAATAGTGCTACCGTGTTCTACTTCTAACGGTTTGCCGTCAATTTCAATATTTAGCAATTGGCTCTGCTCCCAATTTATCGCTGCCATCTTTGGCATATACGCGTTCTTGTAACAACTCAACGCCACTCACATGTTCATTCGCCATCGTGTTTTCAATGCCGCTGGCTTGCAAAGTATCTTGCTCAATCATACTTTTGCCGTGTTGAATATAGTATTCAAATTCGTGCCTGAAATGCTTGATAAAACTTAGCACTGGTGTTGCCGCCGCGTCGCCTAACGCGCAAATCGTGCGACCAGAAATGTTATTGCTCACATCAGTTAACAAGTCTAAATCGTCTATTTTGCCTTTACCGTCTACGATACGGCTAATTACGCGATATACCCAGCCAGTACCTTCGCGGCATGGTGTGCATTGACCGCAGCTTTCCTCATAGAAAAAGTAGCTGAGACGCTTAAGCGTTTTAACCATGCATGTCGTATCGTCCATCACAATCATGGAACCTGCGCCTAAGCTAGAGCCTGCCTTGCTTAAGCCATCGTAATCCATGGTTGCATTTTGAATCATTTCTGCTGTCATCACTGCTGTCGATGGGCCGCCTGGAATGACTGCTTTTAACTTGCGGCCTTTCCAGATACCGCCTGCCAATTCTAATAATTCAGCAAATGGCATGCCCATTTTCACTTCGTAATTACCTGGCTTTTCTACGTGACCAGACACAGAAAACAATTTTGTTCCGCCAGAATTAGGCACGCCTAAATCGGCAAATGCTTGGCCGCCATGCTGCAAAATCCACGGAATACTGGTATAGCTTTCCGTATTGTTCACATTGGTTGGCTTGCCAAACACACCATAACTGGCAGGAAATGGTGGTTTAAAACGTGGCTGGCCTTTTTTGCCTTCAATTGATTCGATTAATGCGGTTTCTTCACCACAAATGTAAGCGCCATAACCATGTACGGCATACAAATCAAAACTGAAAGCGCTATCAAACAGATTTTCGCCTAAATAACCTGCAGCTTTAGCTTCATGCAGCGCGGCTTCAAAGATATCGTAATCCTGCCAAATCTCACCATGAATATAGTTGTAACCAACGCGCGCACCTAATGTGTAGGCGGCAATCGCCATACCTTCAATTAACTGATGCGGATTGTAGCGAATAATATCGCGGTCTTTGAATGTGCCCGGCTCGCCTTCATCACTGTTGCAAACCAGATATTTCGTGCCGTCGTAATAACGCGGCATAAAACTCCATTTAAGGCCGGTAGGAAAACCTGCACCGCCACGGCCACGTAAATTAGACGTTTTAATTTGTGTGATGATATCGGTGGCTTTTACTTTTTCAGTGACGATTTTTTTCAATTGAGCATAACCGCCCAGTTTGATGTAGGTTTCTAATGACGCGGGATTTTGTTCATTCAATGAACGTAAAGTCAATAATGTCTGACCTTTTAAATCCGTCATTACAGGTTTTTTCGCCGTAGTTTCTACACTAGCCACTATTTTAGCTCCTCTAAAATAGCGTCGACTTTATCCACTGTTAAAAACTCATGCATCGTATGATTATTCACAGTCAATAACGGTGCACCGCCGCAAGCGCCCATACATTCGCCTTCTTTTAAGCAAAATTTTCCGTCTGGCGTTACTTCATTAAAACCAACACCGAGCTTGTTTTGCAGATGCGTCACGATGGCATCAGAATCGCGCAGCATGCATGAAATATTAGTGCAAATACTGATCTTATATTTACCGACTGGTTGCAAGTCATACATATTATAAAAAGTCGCCACTTCCATTGCGGCGATTTCTGGAATGCGTAAATAATCCGCAATTTCCGTGATGCTTTCTTTTGATAACCAACCGCGTTCTGTTTGCACAATACGCAACGCACTCATGACCGCCGCCTGACGTCTATCAGCCGGATATTTAGTGAGTTCGTAATCAATTTTTGCTATGGATTCTTTACTTAGCATATTGCAATCCGTTATTTATTAATCTTGAAAAAGCAAAAGTTCTACTAGATTTTAAAGTACAAGCTAAGACGAGTAGCACAGCAAATAGATTTGCGCTGCATAGATAAGCTATGCAAGCAGATTTATTTGCGAAGCAACGGAGTATTGTGACGAAATTTTGCTTTTTCATTATCTGTCAATTTCACCAAATACAATATCTTGCGTGCCTATGATTGCCACCAAGTCTGCAATCATGTGGCCTTTAGTCATTTCATCTAGCGCCGCAAGGTGTGGATAACCTGGCGCACGAATTTTTAAACGATAAGGCTTATTCGCACCATCAGAAATCATATAAATGCCAAATTCACCTTTTGGATGTTCCACTGCCGCATAGGCTTCGCCTGCTGGCACATGAAAACCTTCGGTAAACAATTTAAAGTGGTGAATCATATCTTCCATATTGGTTTTCATGCCTTCACGGTCCGGCGGTGCCACTTTATTATCACTGGTAATAACTGGCCCTGGATTCGCACGCAACCAGTTAATACATTGTTTGATAATGTTGTTCGATTGCCTGAACTCTTCCATGCGCACCAAATAGCGATCATAACAATCACCATTAACACCCACAGGAATATCAAAATCTAAATCTGCATACACTTCGTACGGCTGTTTTTTACGTAGATCCCACTCAATACCAGAACCGCGCAACATTGGGCCGGTAAAACCAAGCGCCAAAGCACGTTCAGGTGAAACCACACCAATACCCACCGTACGCTGTTTCCAAATACGATTATCGGTTAATAGCGTTTCATATTCATCAATATAGGTAGGAAAACGATTTGTGAAATCTTCTATGAAATCTAAAAAAGAACCTTGGCGGTTTTCATTGAGTTTATTGATTTCTTTTGCACTGCGGAATTTTGTTGTTTCATGCTGCGGCATTTGGTTCGGCAAATCGCGATATACGCCGCCCGGACGATAATATGCTGCATGCATGCGCGCACCAGAAACCGCTTCGTAACAATCGAATAAATCTTCACGCTCTCTAAACGCATACAAAAATACAGTCATTGCGCCAACGTCTAAAGCATGCGCACCTAACCACAATAAATGATTTAAAACGCGTGTAATTTCATCGAACATTACGCGGATATATTGCGCACGAATCGGCACGGCTAAACCCAGCATTTTTTCAATCGTCATTACATAGGCATGTTCATTCGCCATCATGGACACATAGTCCAATCTATCCATGTAAGGAATTGACTGTAAATAGGTACGATTTTCGGCTAACTTTTCAGTTGCGCGGTGTAACAAGCCAATATGTGGATCGGCGCGCTGAATCACTTCGCCGTCCAGCTCTAATACTAGGCGTAAAACACCGTGCGCCGCAGGATGTTGCGGGCCGAAATTCATGGTGTAATTTCTAATTTCGGCCATTGTGAAAACCTTTCTCGTGATGTGCGCCTTCTTCACGAATCACACGCGGCACATTGTTGCGCATTTCAATCGAAACAGGCTGATAGATAACGCGCTGCTGTTCTGGATCGTAACGCATTTCAACATTACCAATCATGGGAAAATCTTTACGGAATGGATGGCCGACAAAACCGTAATCGGTTAAAAGTCTGCGTAAATCTGGATGATTTTCGAACATTAAGCCATATAAATCAAACGCTTCACGCTCAAACCAATTGGCTGCCGGCCATACATCTACCAGTGTTGGCAAAACAGGAAAATCATCATCTTCCGCATACACGCGCAAACGCACGCGCTGGTTTAAACTAACTGACAACAAATGCAACACAACCGCATAACGCTTACCAGCCCATTGCACATCAGCAAATTCTTCTATTGCATACTGACTGTAATCCACGCCGCATAAATCAATCAACTGCTCGAATTTAAGCTCGCCGTGATCACGCAATCTAGTGCAAGTCGTCAGATAGTTTTCCACTTTACATTCAATGGTAATTTCATCTAAAGCAACAGTTAATTGCGATATTTGTCCGCTTAAAGCAAGTTTGAGCTGAGCAGATAATTGATCGAGTTTGACAGACATGAGTTTTTTGTTCTTAAGATTACCGAGCGATAGTGTTAGTACGTCTAATTTTTTTCTGTAACTGGATAATGCCGTAGAGCAAAGCTTCAGCAGTTGGCGGACATCCCGGCACATACACATCAACTGGCACGATACGATCACAACCGCGCACTACAGCATAGGAATAATGATAGTAACCGCCACCATTTGCGCAGGAGCCCATTGAAATCACCCAACGCGGCTCTGCCATTTGATCGTAAACTTTGCGTAGCGCGGGCGCCATTTTATTCACCAAAGTGCCTGCAACAATCATCACGTCTGATTGCCTAGGACTTGGACGAAAAACGATACCAAAACGATCTAAATCGTAACGCGAAGCACCAGCGTGCATCATTTCAACCGCGCAACATGCTAATCCAAAAGTCATTGGCCATAGCGAACCAGTGCGCGTGTAATTAATCACCGTATCTAGTGTAGTTGTGACGAAACCTTTTTCTAAGACGCCTTCTAAACTCATAATGCGACCCTAAAACCTTGTCCAGACAACAGCCCGCAGTTAGCCAATTTAAAGTTAACCAATTCATTGAGGCAAATTTTATTTAAGCGCATCAATCCCATTCCAATGCACCTTTCATCCACTCGTACACAAAGCCTACTACTAACACAAACAAGAATAGCATCATCGCCAGAAAGCCAGCCAAGCCGATTTCTTGCAGCACAACTGCCCACGGGAATAAGAATGCAATTTCTAGATCGAACAGAATAAACAGGATAGCGACAAGATAATAACGCACATCAAACTTCATACGCGCATCTTCAAATGCTTCAAAACCACATTCGTAAGGCGAATTTTTCTCGCTATCAGGCTTACTAGGAGAAACGATTCGGCCAATGATAAGTGGTCCAAGACCAACAGCAAGGCCGACTAAGATAAACAACAAGATTGGAAAGTAATTTTCCAGCACAGAACTTCCTAACAAGATTTGTAACAGACTTTTAATTGTGTTGCTTTTGGCTCGCAATCAAAACATTAACTACTTTTTTAGATCAGTTTTTTAGTCAATTTATAATTTGTTTATTGATTAATGATTGTTTTTGACAATAAACTTTAAAAACGTTCTAAATTTGTTTGATGTGAGATTGTAACCTAATAGGCGCTTCCCCTGCAAAGCCAAATAGCACTTGCGGGATAAAATATTGCATAATGAATTCTAGTCAGTACTTAAAATAACAGCGTCCAAATAAGCAGTTGAATAAAAGAATAAAATACAATTTTACGTCATATTATTTACATTATTCTGCGTTAATGTGTATCAATTTATGGAGTTAAGTGATGGTCAATATTTTAATTGCAAACCCTAAAGGTGGTAGCGGAAAAACGACGCTATCGACCAACCTTGCAGGATATTTTGCTAGAAATGGTGACACTGTCACACTGCGTGATTTAGATCGCCAGCAATCTGCAACAAGATGGGTAGAACGTCGATCTAGTGAATTACCTGTCATTCATTCTCAACATCTAAAAAGCAAGTCTCCAATTGATTCAGACTGGGTTATTACCGACTCACCTGCTGGCTTGCGAGAGGAAAAACTTTCTGATGCTGTTAAGCAAGCAGATTGTGTAATTGTGCCCATTCAGCCTTCGGCTTTTGATATCGGCGCTACCAGTAATTTTTTAGATATTTTAATTGAGGAAAAAGCGATTCGTAAGAATAAAACCTTTGTGGCCCTGGTTGGAATGCGCGTTAATAGCCGAACATTATCGGCTATTTCACTTGCTGAATTTATGGCTAAAGCGGATTTTGAAGTATTGACTTACCTTCGCAATGCTCAAGCCTATGTTACTGCGGCAGAACAGGGATTAAGTTTATTTGATATGCGGAAATCAGTCGTTGAGCAAGACCTTATTCAGTGGAACCCGCTACTTGAATGGGTAATGCATATATCGGCAAATGATCAATAATTTGCATTGAGTATTTTTTAAAACAAAAGCCCTTTAACTACAACTAATCCGCACAATAAAAAGCTTAATTTTTCTTTTTGCTTTTCTCCTTATCTTTTTCTTTCTGAGTAATTTCATTCATTTTTTCACGCCAATCAGCTAATTCAGCGTCTTCGATTTCCAGCTGAATTGCTAGCGCTTCAATCGTATCAAGCTTTTCGTTTTCTAATTTCCTAGTCAACTTGCCGCGCATTCTACATAACAGCCTTTCCTTTTGATCGGTGTTTAAGTTACTGGCAGCTTTTATGTACTCTTCATTTGGCGCTCTAATTTTCATCTTTTTCTCTTTTAACAAAATTTAATATCATCAATTTAATGTGAAAGAGTATAGATTGCTACGCGCTTTGCATGTGTGACACTTTTGTGAAAAAGTGAGTTGGAATAATTGAGATTACTTAAGAGTACGCTTAGTAATAAATTATATTTGTCGGGATATGGCAAATGAAACTGAATGAACTTTTAACGCATTTTAAGAGAGAAAATGCATACGAAGATTAACGTTATGCGATTTGAATAGCGACTTTTTAAGTGACTGGATATTGCAGATTGAGCTGACTGAAATTGAGGATTTGAATATTACTTGAAATAAACTGCTGGTGCCGACGGAGAGAATCTGAAGCCAATCCGAAAAACATCATAAAAATAATAATACTCATAGACTTACACCACTTTGAATATTTTGTATTGCAAGACGTGCCACTAAGCCTTTTCACTCACCACAGTCTCGAAGATGGTATTTTAAACTAAAGAGCTAACTAATTACTTGCCATGTGACGTAATATTTTCATCTTAGTTCGCGTCACGAATTTAAAATACATAAGGCAATGATATTCGGATGACGAATATAAGAGTTTTGTAAACAACTAAAATAAAAACTTTATATAAGCTATGTCTTTCAATTAAGAAGATTTATTCCGAAAGGCAGCTAACGGTCCAAAGCGGACGCCACTTATTTGATTCCTTTATAAAACAATTTTGCGGTGTAACAAATGTAACCAGCCCGCGACATATAGCCCTAGACTTAACAATAATAAGATGACAACCCACGGTTCAAATTGCCATTGCCATGCGGCATCGGTTGACGGAAGCGCAGTCAACTCATGGGCTTCTGTTGTAGCAATCCATCCGCCGTATGCAATCAATACGCGAGTTATAAACATGGCGATAACAGCCATTGGCCTGACCATTGCACCACAATAGTGATGGTGAAAAATATGCCGATCCACAAAGATAGCCAGCTTAAAAAATGCGGTCTTGATGCCGGTGCATCTTGTGCTATACCTGCTGCTGGCTTACTAAGCGCATTAGCGTAAAAATCAGCGAAACCGCGATACTTATGATTGTGACTATATGCAGCCAACCATGCTGCTGGTTAGCGCATGCAGGCGTGACCAACGCAAAAGTAACCGTGAGATTAGCTAGTGCCAAAGAGGGCGATAATAGCAAGGCGGGCCAGCTTAAGTGCACTTTGTTCATACTGATAGCACCCTTGGCAGTAGGTAAATCACGGCATAAATCGGGAGCCAGGTAAACGCGACAAAATACCAGTACATGGCATTTTCGCTGACATCGACAAAACGTACGCCTTCAAGTGGTCCTGTAAACATCAATACCGTAAGCAGCGCAGAATCAATAGTATCGGTGACCAAATGGACGGTGTGCAGACCGAGTAATAACCATACGATCGAGCCGTAGGCATTATTATCCCAACTAATATTGAGGTGACTGAACTCCAGAATGCGTACGCCGATAAATGCCAGCGAAAACAGCAAACATACTACTAACCAAAGCCTGACTTTGGACAGGTCTTCGCGTTCAGCCGCTTGTTTAACCCAATGATTGGGCACGCAGCTTATCAATAGAATCGCAACGTTCACGCTGCCCCATAATAAATCCGGTGGTAACTGGCTCATGGGCCATTGGTCGGCATGGCTGCGAAGGAAAAGATAAGAGCCGATGGCCATGACGAACACCGTCGCTTCAATCAGCATCATGCCCCAGGTGCCCCACCACATGAGGCTTCTATGCGAATAAGCGTAAGTCGGTAGCGTGGAGACATCCAGCGTACTTTTACCAGGCAAGCTATCGTTTTCGGAAGTCACATTCATAATGGCTTAACCTCTCTATCCGTGTGTTTTTTGTTCTCTTTCTTGCTTGGTCAGAACCAATAAGCCACCGCAATCGTCACCGGGATACTGCCCCATACCACCGCCCACGGCGTAAAGATAGAAGCGACAAATAATATCGTCGTAGCAACGGCGCTGATGAATGGCCAGATGCTTGGTTCAGGAAATCCCGGCCTGATATCCGGTTCTGCATACATGACTGTTGTCGCTAATACCTGCCGAATATCAGGGTCTATGCCGGTAACATAAACTGGTTGTGGTGGGGGCCCATGCTGACGCGCATAGGCTTCAGCTTCCCATAACGGTTCACGGCCATGCACCACTGGTATATGCAAAAAATTATGCGCGGGTGGCGGAGAAGATGTTGCCCATTCCAAAGTGCCCGCATGCCAAGGATTATCCCCGGCAAGCACCCCCACTTTCGCGCTGCGGAATACATTCAATATAAACAGGATTACGCTCAATGCAATAAGAATAGTGCCCAGGCTGGCAATGAAATTGAGCAAGCCCCAGCCGGTATCGGCCTGGTAGGTATAAATGCGTCGCGGCATGCCCTGCAAGCCGAGTTGATGCATAGGGAAGAAAGTGACATTAAAGCCGATGAAAAATAGCCAGAACTGCCACTTGCCGATGGTTTCACTCATCATGCGGCCAGTCATTTTCGGGAACCAATAATAGATTGCGCCAAATAAAGGAAAAACCGCCCCGCCGATCAATACATAATGCAGGTGCGCCACCACAAGGTAAGTATCGTGTACTTGTAAATCCAATGGTACGGATGCCAGTATGAGGCCGGTTAAGCCGCCGAGTACTAGGATGAAAAAGAATGCCAGTACGAATAACAGCGGCGTTTTGAATACCAGCTTGCCTTTCCATAGCGTGGCGATCCAGCAAAAGATCTGCACAGCGGAAGGAATGGCGATCATCATGCTCGTAGCGGTAAAGAAACTTTTGCCCAATTCCGGCAGATTAGTCGCGAACATGTGGTGCACCCACAAACCGAATGCCAAGAAGCCGGTAGCGATCAAGGCCAGCACCATGGCGGTATAGCCATAGATTGGGCGCCTAGCAAAAGTGGCGATGATGGCTGAGATAAATCCTAAGCCAGGAATGAAAATCAAATACACTTCCGGATGGCCAAAGAACCAGAATAAGTGCTGCCACAAGACAGCGTCGCCTCCTTCGCCTGGGTTATAGAAATGCGTGCCAGCTAATCGATCAAGAATCAAGGCGGTACTGGCTAACATCACCGCAGGCATGGCAAATAACACCATAAAAGCCGTAACCAGCATACCCCAAACGAATAGCGGGATCCGGTTCAGGCTCATGCCTGGCGCGCGCATCTTGAATACGGTTGTTATCAAGATAATTGCTTCTAGTAGTGCTGACAGTTCTGTAAAAGTGATCATCTGCGCCCAGAAATCCACGCGCTTGCCAGGTGAAAATTCCGGCCCTGCCAACGGCACATATGCAAACCAGCCTGCATCAGGGCCTATATTGAGCGCAAATGCGATATACAGCATAGCTCCGCCAAATAAATAAATCCAGAAAGCATAAGCATTCATACGCGGGAATGCCACGCTGCGTGTGCCAAGCATGAGCGGAATTAGGTAAACCGACACGGCCTGCATCACGGGCACCGCGAATAGAAACATCATGGTTGTGCCGTGCATAGTGAAAATCTGGTTATACAAGTCCGGTCCGATGATCTTGCTATCGGGGTTGGCAAGCTGCAAGCGCATGGCAGCTGCTAATAAACCGCCCAGCCCAAAGAACACAAATGCCGTGAAGATGAAACGTATACCAATGGCTTTATGGTTAATGGCAGAAAGCCAGCCAATGACGCCAGGCGGGTCTTGCCAGGTCTTTTGCAATTGGGCATTAAGCGCCTGATCTTCTAGGCTCATTGATGCATGCGCATTCAGGTTATTCGTAGTTTGCTCACTGGGAATCATTTTAATTCTTCCAAATAAGCGACTAAAGCTTGCAAGTCTTCTGGCGCTAAGGCGGTTGGCGGCATATTGGTACCCGGCTTAATGCCCTGCGGATTGGTGATCCACTTAGCCAGGTTTTCAGGGGTATTTTTGAGTGTGCCGGCGGCCAAGGCTTTGCGGCTGGCGATGTGTGTGAGATCCGGACCATTAATCGCCTGTGCATCAGTACCTTGAATGGCATGGCACATTGCACAAGGCGATTGCATGAATACGCGTTTACCTTGCACGGCTCGAGCGTCCTGGGGTTCCGATGCAGGCTGCTGCTGTGCACTACGCCAGCTTTCAAAATCTTGTGGCTCCTGTGCAATCACCTGAAATGCCATGAAGGTATGCTGATGGCCGCAGAACTCAGCACATTGGCCGCGATAAGTGCCAGGCTGGTCGGCACGAAAGCGTAAAGTAGAGGTCCGTCCGGGGATCAAATCGGCCTTGCCTGTTAAATTAGGCACCCAGAAACTATGGATCACATCATTGGCTTTCAAGGTCAGGATCACAGGTTTACCTACGGGCACGTGGATCTCATTGGCCGTCGTGAAAACTTTAGATACATCCTCATCGTCATATCGCACTTCCCACCACCATTGGTGTCCCGTTACTTCGATATGTAGGGCATCGACAAGTGAAAGATTCTCCAGATCACGGTCAGTCAAGATGCTGGCAATCACCAGTACAATGAGCAAAACAGTGGAAGCAATTACTGCAACGATCACGGAATGCCGTGTTTTCGACTCATTCTGGGTCAATACGCTTAAATCAGGATGAGCATCTGCGTTCACGCGCGGCGCGCGCCATAAGCTATAAATGACTGCAGCTAGAATAGCGATGAATACTACACCGCAAATCAGTACCGTTAAATACCATAACTCGGCGATATGCGCGGCTTGTGGGCCTGCCGGGGAAAGTACGTTATGGACGCCATTTAATGTTGCCCACGCCTCTACAGGTAGCATCATCAATAACAGCAGGATTACAATGTCGCAGCAGCGTTTCATGAGCTGACATCTTGAGTTGGCGCATGAATCAAAGGCTCTTTTTGCCGCCTCGACTCAGGTTTGTAAGGGCTCAGCTTATCTTCTCGGCTAGGCGCGACATCCTTGCGCAACTGCCCTGACATCGACCGCACATATGCCACGATTTGCCATAATTGGTCATCGGGAATATGCCCGGCAAAAGAAGGCATGCCATTTGGCCGACCTTGGTGGATGGTGGCGAAAATTTCCTGGGGTTGGCCGCCATATTGCCATTTGCCATCCATGAGCGCCGGCCCAATGCTGCCACCGCCTGCGGAGTGACATCCACTGCAGTTGTACCAACGAAACAAGCGCTTGCCTTGTGAAACTGCGTAACCATTTCCTTCATACTTTTCATAGTAATTCGCAGGTAACTGGCTATCATGATGACTGGATTGTTCGCGCGCTTTTGCAGGCTGTAAATTCGATGCGCGTTGGGTATCCGTAATCGAGCCGGCTGAGGCTGGCGCAAATTGACGCTTTTCCCGATCACAGCTTATTAATACTAAGCTTATCATCATGAATCCGACCAAGCAGTAAACGTTATGGCAGCGCGAAGACATAAAGCGCTCCACCTTTACCAGTTTTCGCAGGCAGGTCGCGCATGGCATTAGCGAAACCCAAACCGGCAGTGCCATCGCGTGTATCCAGATCGCCGGACACGGCAGCGCCCGCCCAGCCACCTACGCCAGAAAGAACCGCGACATATTGTTTACCATCCGGTCCTAAATAAGTCACAGGCTGGCCAACGATGCCGGAACTGGTTTTGAAGCGCCATAGTAAGCGTCCATTGGTCGCATCTATCGCTTTGAACCAGCCGTCCATGGTGCCGTAAAACACCACGTTACCCGCGGTAACCAACGTACCGCTCCATACCGGCAGTTCCTCCTCGATTGCCCAGACTTTACGCGCGGCCAGCGGATCCCAGGCTGTTAGAAAACCGCGGTTGCCGCCAGGTCCCGAAAACATTTTGACGTCCATGCCAAGATAAGGTGTGCCTGCAATGTAGTTCGCGGCATAGCTCATGGCGTTCTGGCACATGTTCTGATGCGGGATATAGACCAGACCTGTTAACGGTGAATAGGAGGAAGGCTGCCAGTCTTTGCCACCGGGTGAGACCGGGCAGATGTCGCGTATGGTTTCACCTATGCGGGGTGTTTTGGCCGGGTTGTATTTAATGCGGCCTGTTTCAATATCTACGCCAGAGGAAGTGGTGATATGCACAAAAGGTTCGGCAGACAGCACCTCACCATTGCTGCGGTCCATCACATAAAAATAGCCATTACGATCAGGATGCATCAACAATTGACGTGGTTTTCCTTTGAAGTCGGCATCAATGAGGATGTTTTCATTCACGCCGTCATAATCGTGCATGTCATGTGGGCTCATTTGATAGAACCAATGGGCATCGCCTGTATCCGCATCGCGGGCAAAAATACCGGAAGTCCATTTGTTATCGCCGGGTCGCTGGTCAGGGTTCCACGGTCCGGGATTGGCGGTGCCGTAATAGACCAGATTGAGTTTAGGGTCATAGGAAATCCAGCCCCACACATTGCCACCGCCAATTTTCCACGCATTACCAGGCCAGGTCTTCATGCCTAGATCCTTGCCGTGATCGCTGGCATAGAACGGTTTGAAACGCTCGCCGATCAACACATCCTTATCGGGCCCGGTACTCCATGCGCGCCAACGCTCTTTGCCACTTTTTGTGTCCAGAGCAACTAGCCACCCCCGCACGCCGAACTCACCACCACTATTGCCGACTAGAACCTTATCTTTCACTACCAATGGCGCCATGGTCATGCTTTCGCCTGCTTTGATATTGCCTAACTGATTACGCCACAATTCTTTGCCGCTGTTGGCATCAAGGGAGATGGTTTGGTTATCCAATGTATTAAAGAAGATGCGGCCATCGGCATAAGCGGCACCCCGGTTTACTACGTCACAGCAAGCAACGCCTTTAGCCGAAGGATCTGCTTTTGGGTCGAATTTCCATTTCAGTGGCGCTTGCGGTTTGGTCAGGTCTAACGCATAAACATAATTCGGAAATGGCGCCACAATATACATAGTGGCGTTTACTACCAAAGGCGCGCTTTCTTGGCCGCGCTTCACTTCTATCGGGAAAGTAAACGCCGTGCGTAATTTCGACACGGTTTGGTTGTTAATCTGGTTGAGGCGGCTAAAACGTGTGCTGGCGTAATCCTTAGCTGGCATAGTCCAATTACCGTCTTGCTCATCTATGGCTCTGGATTTTGCTACTGAATTTAAGACTTGTGAATTTTTGCTGGGAACCTTTTCGGTTGATTCGGCAAAAATAGCACTATTCCAACAAAATAATAATGTGGATATCAAACTATAAGAAAGGATAAATATTTTTTTATTAGATACATCCATATTATTAATATCTGCATAGAGACCTTTAACGAAGTAAATATAAAAATTGAAACAATTATTTGTAAGACGAAAAAATCTGAGAATTGCGTAGGAAGTAGGATTACTTATCAAATCTTAATATCAGCAAATTAAAGTAAAAACTTTAGTGGGTTAGTTTTTATAACATGTCGCGTAATCGATAAAACCACATACCTAATACCAAAGCAGGTGTACGTAAGAAGGCTCCACCGGGGAAAGACAAATGTTTTAATCTGGAGAATAAATCGAAACGTTCTGTTTGACCGACAATGGCTTCAGAAACCAATTTTCCCGCCATTCCTGTCATTGCGACACCATGGCCTGAAAATCCTTGCAGGTAATAGATATTATCTTGCAAACGGCCAAAATGAGGTGCGCGATTCATGGTGATATCTACAAAGCCACCCCAAGCGTACTGAATTGCGAGGTTTTCAAGTTGTGGAAAGACATTCAACATGCGTGAACGTATACGCTCAGTAAGATTGCGCGGCTTCGATGCCCAATAATTATCGCCCGCTCCAAATAACAGCCGGTTATCGGCACTCAACCTGAAATAATCCAATACAAAATTATTATCCGTAACTGCAGGCCGTTTGGGGATTAAGGCATCAGCTTTTTCGGCGCTCATAGGTTCTGTGGCAATGATATAGGTGCCAACAGGCATGATGCGTGACTTAATTTCAGGTGCCATATCGTCGCCATACTCTCCCAAATAGACGTTGCCCGCTAATACAACGAATTTGCAGGAAACTTTGCCTAATGCGGTTTTAATAATGGGATTTTTTCCACGTTGAACATAAAATGCAGCGGAGTTTTCGTAAACTTGAGCGCCATGAAAGATGGCTGCTTGCGCTAAACCTAAACAATATTTTAGGGGATGGAGATGCCCTGATAAGGGATCATAGGCACCTGAGTAAAACCGTTGGCTATCTATCCAATCTGTGATTTTGTCTGGCGAAATCCACTGTTGCTCATGACCATAATAATTATTCATATGGTCTACCCATTTTTTCAATCCATCAGATTTTTTCCTGTTAACGGCAACATTTAAATAACCGGCAGTATATTCACAGGGAATGCCGTAATTGGATATTCGCTGTTGTATAAGCGCTAAGCCCTCCATTGAAATGTCCCAAGCATGCCGTGCATCATCCTTACCGAACTGTTTTTCTATCGCATGTTCGCCATCAGAACCAAACCCAACAATGACCTGACCGCCATTTCTTCCTGATGCACCCCAACCAATGCGCTGTGCTTCTAAAACGACCACAGAATATCCACGCTGTGAAAGCTCCAATGCTGCTGACAAGCCGGTATAACCGCCTCCAACAATGCAAACATCGGCTACAACGTCTCCACATAACGGCGGCAATATTTTGGGACGGATAACGCTAGCTTCATAAAAAGAGTTTTCAGTGACGTCAAGTTCTCTTTTTAATAGCATGTTAATTCACTCGAAAATTAGTGAATTGCCAAATATCATTTTGATCAATGTCCTTTTTGAATAGAGGGTTTCTGTCTTTAATCGGGTTCCAATCGCTGTAAATACCCACTATCTCACCTAGATAAGGTGCAGCAACCGCCAAAACCTCTTCGAAATCAATATCATCCGGTTCAACTACGCCGCACTCCGGATTTTTGATCGCCCAAATCATCCCGCCCATGATGCCTGCTACAACTTGTAAACTGGTAGCAGAATTGTTGGGCGCCAATTCTCTGGCTTGCTGAATACTAAGACGCGATCCATACCAATAAGCCCCTTTTTCATTGCCAAGCAACAGTACTCCAAGCTCATCTATGCCTTCAATAATTTCTTTGCCAATGATGCGAGATTGATTTTGCTGTATGCCATTCTTTCCCAGCATCTCATGAATGGATAGCACAGCGTCGTCGCATGGATGGTAAGCATAGTGCACAGTCGGCCGGTAGGTAATCTCGCCGTTTTCCCGCAAGGTTAAATGGTCGGCAATGGAAACGGCTTCAGCATGGGTAATCAGAAACCCATGATAACTGCCTTCCAAAGGTGTCCAGCTACGTACTTTGGTAGCTAAGCCTGGCTGGGTGAGGTAAATGGCTGCATCACAGCCAAATCCATGGCGCCTGCCATCGATAGGCAAGGCTTTTTCATGGCTTCCCCAGCCTAATTCTGCGGGCTGCAATCCTTCACTGATGAACCCCTCAACTGACCAGGTGTTAACAAATTCATCATGCTGTTTTCTATTCTTTGCTGTTTGGGTATCACGCTCGGCAATATGAATCACTCTTATATTGAGTTGGCTCGCTAATTTAGCCCAATCTTCATAGCAAATGGGTTTTTCAACCTTTAACTCATTATCAGCAGCGATATTGAGCAATGCCCGTTTAAGCAGGCTAGATACCAAACCAGGATTAGCTCCTTGTGTTATCACAGCTGTTGGACCGTTATGTTTATCTAGTCTAAAAGCCAGTACTTCTTCACGTAAGGCGTAATTTGAGCGCTGCGAAAAATTCAAGTCAGGATTTTCGTATCGACCTTGCCAAGGCTCGATACAGGTATCTAAGAATAAAATTTGATTGCGCCAGCAATATTCCAGCAGCGCTAAACTTGCCACATCCACGGATAAATTCAATAAAAAATCCCCTTTTTTGAGATGGCTATCCAAGATATCTTTGTAGTTATCTTCTTTTAATGGGCTGCCAATAAAATTTACTTTCCATTTCTTGGCGATGTTTTTTTTATCTTGACTGCGAGAAATGACCGTAACTTTTTCAGGGCTTAGCTTAATCAATTGAAACAGTAGCGGTAGGACGGCTTGAGCAATACTACCAAATCCCAGAATAACGATGTTGCCATAAAATGGAAGGCGTGATTGAGTCTTCATAGTCTATGCGGGAGTCTATAAACAGATCCTATTTTTGATTAATAAAGTGTTTAAACATTCTGTATTTGAAATTTAAAATGCTCAATAAAGATGCGATAAGTTAGCTCCCGCTAATTTCTATACAAGAAATTATGCTCAAAAGAATATTCATTAAGATCGAATTAATAATTAACCCTGCGCAATAAGATTTCAAACTTTTCTAAATATTTGGTGATTATTTCAAGAGCTTTTACCCTTAATTTATCAATCGCTAAAAATATTAAAAATAAAGCAGCTATCTTAATAAGCCCTTTTATACCATCCGATAAATATGCTTTAAAATCCCGATCCGATATAAATGAAGTGTTTTCTACAATATTTTCCATCATTAGCTCCTGAGTTAAAAATTTAAGTCAAAAATTGATCCAGTTACGTATTTAATCTTTACAAATTTCTCTGCAATCTCATATTGCTGGATGGTGAATGATGCTTTTTATGCAAAATTAAATACAGGCCAATACCTATTACGGAAGCCACAACAATTGTTTTTTTAACTGCTTCTTGACGATTGTATTTAAATTCGGACTTGATACCTGTCTCTGCGATAAGGTTGGGCAAGTGACCTCTTTTCAAGTCTGATGCGATCCCTTCGAACATGTTTATGCGGTCAGCGAATAGCAATACCAACCAATGCCTTAAATCATTTTCGCTATATTTAAATGCAAATTCACGCAATTTACCGCTGATACCAGAAGTCGGAACGGTTGTTCCAAATATAGGGGTGATGCCTGGCCTTTCGTTTGAGCACAATATTTTCACTTTTTCAGGTTGCTGTTCAGGTTCTACTATTGGGCCATCCAGCCTCGGTGGCGTTCTTTCCATGGGGTAAGCGGGTCTGTCTTTGCGATCCAGATCTGCTCCCCATCCTGGAATATGTGCATAATTTGCCGGGTCAATTTTTGGCTTAATCGTATTGTCCATTTTGTATCCTTACGTTGATATGAATAGCTTTCAACAAATTAATGTGCGTTCGGCATCGTTAATACAGTTTTAATGCAGTTATCCAATTTGCTTGAAAAAATATGATAGGCGTCACCGATTTCTTCTAATGGGATTCTATGCGTAATGATTTCTTTAGGATTTATATGGCCCGCCTGAATATGTTCAATCAGCCTGGGTAAATGGCGTTTTACGCTAGCTTGATTCATGCGGAGTGTAAGCCCTTTATTGAGCGCATTGCCAATAGGCACGGCATTAAACGTTGGCCCATAGACGCCGACGATTGAAACATTGCCGCCTTTACGTACGCTGTTGATTGCCCAATGTAAAGCAGTTGCAGCGCCAGCCTGCAGTTTCATTTTCACGCCGGTCACTGTTTGCGCAAAACTACCTGCAGCTTCACAGCCTACTGCATCAATACAAACATCTGCACCTAACCAATCCGTCATTTTCTTAATATGGATAGCCATATCTTTGACGTATTTAAAGTTAACCACTTCGCACTGCGCAAATTTCTGCACAAACTCAAGCCGGTAATCAATGTGGTCGACCACGATGACGCGGCATGCGCCCAACAGCCATGCCGATTTTGCTGCAAAAATACCAACCGGGCCTGCGCCGAAAATCACCACGGTATCGCCTTCAGATATATCGCCCATTTCAGCGGCTTGATAGCCGGTGGGGAAAACATCCGTCAGTAATACGGCATCATCCAAATCCAGGTCTGGCGGAATGACCGTAGGCCCTACGTCTGCCATAGGAACGCGCACCCGTTCTGCTTGCCCGCCATCGTAACCGCCGGCGGTATGTGAATAGCCATAAATGCCACCAACTGCAGTTGCGTTTGGGTTCACATTATGACAATTGCCATAAAGCTCTTTTTGACAAAAAAAACAGCTCCCGCAGAATATATTAAATGGTACCAATACATGGTCACCCACTTTCAGATTCTGGACGGCAGAGCCGACTTCCTCTACGACACCCGTAAACTCATGGCCGAAAGTGCTGCCTATGCGTGTATCCGGCACTAATCCATGATACAAATGCAAATCGGATCCACAAATGCAAGCTCGTGTTACCCTCACAATGGCGTCTTGGGGATGTTCTATTAATGGATCTGCTTTTTCTTCCGCCCTCACCCGATAAGGGCCTCTGTAATTCATTGCTAACATCATTCACCTCGTTGGAGAAAATATTGTTTGGATACATCAATGCATTTATCTCAAAGCTGACAACATCCAACCACTCTATTGAGCCTTGGTTTTAGATTGGCGTTTCCTTCATCTCTGAATCTTTAATATAGCTAACTGTTTTGAACATATTAAATATGAAGTTGCACACAATTGAATACGAAGTTCTCTGATATGCATGTAGGAAATAATGCACGATGTTTTTCTGGGAAAGACTCCCTCCACCAAGTAGGCCAGTGAATGCGGAATATCCAAAAGAAAGACAATTACTCAAATTTGGCCTCATTCATGAGTTTTGATAAAAAACATCAATAACATCAATGGTAAAACGACCTTAGTCTTACATGCGGGACTGTTTCACATTTAAAAGCCGTTAACAAAGTTATAAAGCATGGAAATGTTAAGGCTTATAATTAAAACGGTCACAGCGCTGGCTAATATCACCAGCCAACGAGGGTTCACAAAAACTCCCATTTCCTGTTTGTCGCTGGTAAAGCGCAGCAGCGGGACCACAGCAAATGGCAGTTGCAAACTAAGGATTACCTGCGATAACACAAGCAGTTTAGCAATGCCACTTTCACCATATATAGCGGTAACAATCAGCGCTGGAATAATGGCGATACTGCGCGTGATAAGCCGTCGCAACCAACCAGATAACTTGATGTTCAAATAACCTTCCATCACGATCTGGCCGGCTAGAGTTGCCGTTACGGTGGAGCTTTGGCCGGAAGCCAGCAACGCTAAAGCAAACAGGAAGCTGGCCATAGTAGTACCCAATAATGGGGTGAGCAAGCGGTGCGCATCCTGGATTTCAGTAATGTTTTCATAGCCATGCTGATGGAATACTGACGAGGAAATGATGAGGATTGCCGCATTAATGAAGAAGGCAAACGCCAAGGCAATCACCACATCAATTGTGGCGAATTTAATCGAGATTCGTTTGCCAAATTGGCTACCGTCATGCGGTCGATCTTTAACCAGCGAGGAATGCAGGTAAAGATTATGCGGCATGACTGTTGCCCCAATAATGCCGATCGCGATATAAAGCATGGTTGGATCTGAAAAGGTGCGAGTATTTGGGATAAATCCACTTGCAACGTCCTGCCATGCAGGTTGTGCCATGAACACAGTGATAGCAAAACAAATGAACACCGTTCCCAGCAGCGCGATAATGACTGCTTCGAGATATCGATATCCACGCCGTTGTAATGCCAGTATTAGCACAGTGTCCAGAATGGTCACTGAGATGCCTATTAACAGAGGCATGCCAAATAGCAGATTAAGCGCAATCGCAGTCCCGATCACCTCAGCCAAATCACAGGCGCAGATTGCGATTTCGCATAGGATCCATTGAAAAATACTGGATCTTTTTGAATAATGCGCACGGCAAGCCTGAGCCAGATCCATCCCGGTTACAACACCCAGCCGCACTGCCAAACTTTGCAGCATGATCGCCATAAGGTTGGAAAGCATGATAATCCACAGCAGTGAATAGCCAAATCCAGAACCTGCTGCTAGATCAGTTGCCCAGTTGCCAGGATCGATATATCCAATCGCTACCAAGTAGCCAGGGCCCATAAAGCCCAGTAATCTGCGAAACCAATGTAAATGTCCAGACGTTAAAGCGGGCGCCAACGGTTCAGAAAATCCGTCGGCGCCCGGCGTCGCTGTACTTACTGGTGGCGGTGACATGCGCTAATTACGCTTGTTTAGGCGTGTAATCATTTAGTAACGCCCATACCATTTCCATTGCTTTTACCATTACTCATGGCATCTCCCATTCCTAACTCAGCACCTGTTACTGGGTCGCTATCGGGATCAGATTTCGTGCGCATTGCTGCCTGTATTAAGGTAGCTTCTTCATCAATATCAAGATCCACACTACCTTCACCACTACCACCGTCAACCGCTACCTGTTGACTTGGGTCAGAAACAAATTCCCAATTATCGCCAGTATTCCAGGAACCGCGTACTTCATCTGCGCCTTTAGATAGATCATAGTAGACGTTAGTAAATGCTGGATTACCTGGCAATTTACCGACTGGGAAGTTAGGCTCAATTGAGTACAATGCTTTTTCAAATGATTTTTGATGCGCGATTTCGCGTGTCATTAAAAAGCCTAATGCGTCTTTCACACCTGGATCATCAGTCAAATTAATCAGGCGCTCATAAACAATTTTGGCCCTGGCTTCTGCTGCTATGTTTGAACGCAAATCGACAGTAGGTTCGCCTCTAGAATCTACATAAGCACCTGAAAACGGAACCCCTGCAGAATTGGTTAATGTCGGGCCGCCGCCATAAAGCACTTGAGTCAAATGGCTGTCGTTACCAGCACCAGTGATTGAGCGGTAAATATCCGCTTCGCTCTCTACGCCTTCGGCTAATTTGCCTTTGGCACCTTTATTCAACATGGCAACAATAGTACCGATAACTTCTAAATGACTCAGTTCTTCTGTAGCGATATCAAACAGCATATCCTTGCGACCTGGATCATCTTCAGAAATGGCTTGGGTAAAATAGCGGCAGGCTGCAGCCAGCTCACCATCTGCGCCGCCAAATTGCTCAAGCATGAGGTTGGCCAAGCCGGGATTAGTTTCACTGACACGTACGGTATATTGCAAACGTTTATTATGGGCAAACATGTTAACTCCTTAAATTAATAAATAATTAACAGAGTCAAAATCATGTTGTTAGATTAAGCCCAGCACTTTTATTATGTAGTTATAAATTTTGAAACTGTTTATAGAAGAATAGCTTTTTGTATAATAAAAAATGTAGGTCGGAACTGAAACATTTGTAGGAAATACCGCATGGTGTCGGCCAGCAAAGATTTGAAACTTAGAGCAATATAACTTTATCTAAAGCGTTTTTGGCGAAGTAACGAGTTAAGTTTTATTCCTGTCTATATTTATTATTGGAATTTTGATGAAGTATTTGTGGATGCTGTTATTGCTCACGCCGCTTGTTTGCTTAAGTCACAGCAAAGTCATTGGTACTGAGCCAGCTCAGCATGCTATTCTTGAAAGGCCACCAAAAGTAGTGACGATTCGGTTTAATAAAGCCATTGAGTCGCATTTCAATAAAGCTGAACTTTGGAAAAATGGCACTTGGACACCAATTTACTCAAAGGTGGATGAGCGCCTTTTAATCATTTCCATCGACTCTGAACACGAAAAAAAGTATCGTATTCGCTGGAGTGTCATTTCTCAAGATGGTCATCGCCAGCGCGGCATTTTAGAATTTTCGGTCAAATAGTCTCCGAATAGGTTCCATGGAAACTCTTTTTGAACATCCACATTTGCTCGATAGCGCTTTGGGTAGAGCCGCGGCTTATTTAGCTATCGCAATATTATTCGGGTTAGTTATCTGGGAATACTGGCTAAAAACACACATAATCTATGCGCGCTATTACCGTTGGTGTGCATTATTTTTAGGCTTATTTGGCTTGTTAATCGTCATTAACAGCACAGTTCTGGAAGTCAGCAATCCCTTTGACGCGGATGACATGGGGCTCCCAGGGTTAGCAACTGTATTTGAACTGTTGCAAAACACAAATTTTGGCAAAGCTTGGCTAAGTTATACCGCTTTTCTTTTTTTCGCAGTATTTAGCAGGACCTTAAGTTTCCGAGGGTTAGCCCTTGCTGGGATGCTTGCTGCACTGGTATTTTCATCCCATGCAGGAGAAGAAGGCTTATTACGGGTGGCTTTTTGGGTAGATTATTTTCACCTGTTATTTGCATTAAGTTGGCTTGGCGGATTAACGGTATTAATCGCGCTGCGCTTAAGCAAAAAATCAGTTATACAAGTTGATGGTCTACAATTCTTTTCCCGCATGGCATTGCCGGTTTTTATATTGATATTAGCCAGCGGAATGATGCAAATTATCCTGCGCATCGTGCAGGAGCAAATACTTAATTCGGGTTATATCACCGTGCTCGGGATTAAGCTTATTTTAGTCACTGCGATTATATTAAGTGCTTGGGGTTTAAGACGTCATTTAAAGCGCGACAATTTAAATGCTGCGGCATTTGATAACGGATTGAGCCTGGAATTTTTCTTCGCCATGGTGTTAATACTAGTTACGGGCTTGCTCACGCAAATAGCTCCTGGCTGATTTAATCTATCAAATTGTGATTGATATTTTTAGATTATCAGTCACCTATCTACGTTGCTTAAATTGGTCGGTCGTATCCTGTAACACCACTGATTCACCACCATTATCGATAAGTATATCTCTCACTTTCTCAGCTTCGCCAGACGGCTGCAGATAGACCAAGAATAACATCGCATCGTCGCGCTCATCAGCACGCTGCATTAAAACGTTGTTGTCACTTTCGATAAACCAGCCATAAATGGCACCTAAAACGGCACCGACGATAATACCAATATCCGGGCCTACTAACTGTACAATCGCCATGCTGTCAGAGATTTCATAGCCTTTAATCAGTAATATTCCTAAAGAAAATATGATGCTAATCAATAACCCGATTAATGCGCCACGACCTGTCCAGGCGAACCAATGATCGGTATTGCGTTTGGCTTTTAGCTGCTTGAATTTATCCGCGGCTTTCTCAGAAATCGCGACATCAATCAGATCCCGAGGAATTCCCAAAGATAAGCAAGCTGACAGCGCTTTATCCACTTGTTGGCGCTGGGTAAAAAATCCCGATACCGCTAGAGAAGGCCTAGACCCTTGATTTGCATTGATGGCTTTAGTATTCATGATTTTTCCATGGCTTTTAATTCGTTTGCAGTCCAAGGAGTTTGCCTATCCTTGGTTTCATCCCGAACTTTTTTGACTAAGTTAACATCAATCGTGGTGGCTTTATTCGTGCCTAATTCGTTACGGATATAGTTAATCACGGCTGCGATCTCCTCATCATTAAGCTGCGAAGCCCAAGGCGGCATAATGCCGTTAAATTTCTCTCCGGACACTTCAATCTCGCCCTGTAAGCCTTGTAATATGATTCTTGCAACTATTTCCGGCTCGCCCAGCACATAACTGGCACCCACTAACGGCGGAAATGCACCTGGCACGCCTTTACCATCGGCTTGATGACAGCTTACGCAGCGGCTGCTGAAAACGGATGCGCCCGATACCATTGCTGCCTGCTGAGCCTTGCCTGTATCAGGCTGGCCCTGCGTTACTGCATTTTGTTTTTCTAAAAAACCGATGTGGGAAGCTGTATCCAAACGGCCCATATGCCGGCCCAGATAAAATGCAGCCACAACCAGTGCAACGAGCACCAATAGATAAAACCATTTTGGGCCAATAGACATATTTTCAAACGGTTCGTCTGTATCTTTCATCGCCTGCGCGTGCAGGCCCAGAGCTGAAACTTCATTTTTCTCGGATGGAATGGGCGGTTCGCGATTCGGTTCATCATTCATGATTTATTGTTCCTTAGATATAGTGGAATTTACCGGCGCTGGATAGTCATGCTGCAGGCTAATCAAGTACGAAACCAAGGCCTCTGCTTCTTCGGTAGCTACCACCACGCCTTGCTTTGGCGCATATTGTGCAGGCACGTTCAGCACTTTATCGCCGGCATCGGCTTTGGCTTTATGCTCAAATAAAAAGGGGAAACCTGGCATGATCGACCATGGCACTAGTGCGCGTGGCTGATAAAGATGGATTAGGTGCCAATTGCGATCTGGCAGGCGGCTGCCGACGTTGAACAGATCTGGACCCGAACGCATGGTACCTAAAAGATGCGGCTCATCGTAAATATAGTCTGCTGGCACTGAAGGCCGATTACCTAAGCCTTTACTCACGTCTGCGGTAAAATTGGTATCGCGCACTTGCTGGGTATGGCAATAAACACAACCATTGGCGATATAAATCCGGCGACCGGCCAACTCACTACTGCTAAGTTGTTTAAGTTCAGCTGGCACTTCCAAGCGTGAAAGCATGCTTTTTGGTAATATCACCAGAATCACTAATGCGAAGACAACCGTGGCAAATGCCCCCATGATGAGAACGAGCAGTCTAGTCATGGCAATCTCTTTTTCACTAGCACAGGCTTGATTTCAAAAAATGGTGGTTGATTGCTGGCATTACTACGGTTGGTAAATGCCAGTAGATACACATGATAGGCAAACACCACATGACCAGCAGTAATGATCACGGCAGAAATGCTGCGCAGGAACAGCCAAGGTTTTACGCTATTCACAGAAGCTTCAAAAGTGCGTGAGGGATCTAGCAAATCCAGTCCTTGGAATACGCCGCCCACGCCTAGCACAATAACGTACATCACCATGCCGCCACCCGCTAATAATATGTGAGCCCGAATAAGCCTGGTACTTGGCCATTCTTTTTTCAACAAACGCGGGAATATGTAATACATGCCACCGAATAAAGACAGTGTGACGAACATATAAAGCCCTAAGTGAGAATGGGCAATGGTCCAATGGGTGAAGTGAGTGATGCGGTTCACACTGACCAGTGCGGTTAATATGCCTTGCAGTGAAACCGCGGTGTAAGACATGGCGGCAATGACTATTAAGGTCAATGCAGGCGAATAACGCATGGCGCCAAAGCGGCCGACGATGGTCATATGCTGGTTAATACCAACTGCCACCACGGGCACAACCATAAGAATACTGGCCGTAATGGAAGTAGCGATCATCCATGAAGGCAATGGCCCGCCAATCAAGTGATGCATGCCATTCAATGCATAAAATAGAGCTAAACCCCAAAATCCAACCAGTGATAGCCAGTAAGAATAAATGGGTCTGCCAATGATTTTGGGCAGTAGATAATAGATTAGGCCGAGGTTAATCGTCGTAAGCCATAAACCCAAGGCATTGTGCGCATAAAACCAGTTAACCGCCGCCGATTCCACACCTTTATATAAAGGTAGGTTGCCGGCGATGAAAATAATCGCAAACCAGGGATAGGATGCTGCTACGTACCAGACCGATACATATAGATGATGCACATTTCGCGACGCAAGCGTCCGCCAAATAGAAGCTCCAACCAAGGATGCACCAATGAGCATTAAGGGGTCAGCCCGGTAGCGATCCAACTCCAGCCATTCCAATCCATCACTGTAGCCGGCGAGTAAGAAAAAAATGCCAATGCAAAGTCCGATATTCCAGATGACCATGCCAGCAATAGCAACTTTGCCCCAACGTAATGTGGTGCGACATAAACGCGGCATCAGCCATAGCGAAACAGCAAACATGGCGGTTGAAGCCCAGCCATACACCATAATATTCAGATGCGCTGGTCGAATGCGGCCAAAGGTAAGGTACGCTTGCTCGGACAGTAAATCCGGCTTATCGAATTTAAAACTAGTTAAATCGCCAATCGCCGTGCCTATCAATAACCAGATGATGGCAATATAAAAGCCCAGCAACACCGGGCCTCTACTAGATGCATCGTATTCCTGCACACTCGCCATATCGACCTTGATATGACTATGATCAACCGTACTTTCTTGCTGTGAAACGTTTGCGACTGTATCAACGTTCATAACCATCGCTCCCATTCCGCGAATGGATTAATGGTCAATGTGCCGTGTTTTTCGATACGAGATTGAGTTTGCTTTTGAGTTTCCCAAGGCCGAGCGTAGCGCAATTCATATTCATCAAAAATAGAATCGGCTGTTTTGTCGGTTTCATCAAAATGCCCTTTCCAGATAGCCCAGAAAAGTATAAATAAAGGCGGTAATCCGACAACAATACTCAGCAATATTAGGGTAAACGAATTGGTTAACACTGCATGTTCCTTATTTTTAGGCAACAATAGTGTTTATAAATAAAAAAGATAAGTCTTCCCATAAAACTCTATCCTATTTGTATGTAGGACGAAGATTACGGAAAATTCATACTCAAAAAGTTAAACTGAATAGGTTTACTTTGGGACGATGATGGCCACGGAGGTCACTGTCGGGTGGATTCTAATTGAAGCTTTCCTACAATTTTTTCAGCCAAAGCCTGATACAAATAACTTCTCTCAATTATTAAAGTGGTATTAAGTTTAACAATCATTAATTCATGCATCTTTTTTGTTAAGGAGACATTTATGCAAAATGCTAATTCTAAACATCCGGAAAAAAACGATCCGGTTCTGTCAGAAATTCCTGTTAACGATAGCCAAGATTCTGGTGAAGAAAATATGGGTCAAAGTACCCAAGCAGATAAATCAGCACCGAGCCAAACTGGCGGAAGTCAAAATAAAAATTCAGGTGACGCGGATGGTGGCGTCAATAAATTTCTAACCAATGAAAAGAAGTATGGCGGGAAACCGCCAGGTGACGAATCAATCGCCAATCGTGGAGTGACTAAACCAAGTGGCGATAAGGACAAAACTATTTAAATAGATTGAAGAAACAGCTATTGCGAATCAAGGCCTTGCTATTACTCAGAAGGCCTTTTTGTTATGAATGAATTTGTATTGCCGTAAATACGGTCGGATTCGCTAGGATGATATAAACAACCAGATGGATTGACTGGTTTTTCGTTTTTCTGCTGCCGGGAGATTTGCTTTGCCGCAAACTTATCTGCCATTCTAGGCATCATTTTCCACATCAATTTATCTACTGCGGCTAAGGTACCCACACTAATGTTTCTGCCACCGTTTTCAGCAGCCGTTAATATTGCTTCTGCGACTCTTTGAGGGTCAATCATCGGATCAGGCAATTTTGGTTCTCTATCCATATAGTTAAGCGCATGTTCAGAAATGGGCGTATTGACAGCAGTAGGCTGTATCAATGTGATAGCCATTTCAGACCCATCAACCTCTTCAGTTTCGACTCTTAACACGTCCGTAAAACCTTTCACTGCATGTTTTGAAGCACTGTACATGCCTTGCAATGGAACCACAGCATCAGAAACTTCACTTCCTATATTGATCAATGCACCTTTTGAAATCTTCAAAAAGGGCAAAGCTGCCAGCGAGCCATGCACAACACCCCAGAAGTTTGTATCAAATAACCGACGACTATACCTTTCGGGAACAATATCTAAACGACTATAAATAGTTGCTCCTGCATTGTTTATCCAAGTATCTATTCGTCCGTAAGCCTGCATTGCAACCTGTGCTATGCGTTCTACTTCGCTTTTGATACCCACATCTGCCACTACTATTTTTGCATCAATGCCAAAAGCACTAAAATCACTCGCTAGTTCTGCCAAAATATTTTCGCTGCGTGACGCTAAAACCAATTTTGCGCCTTTATCTGCAGCTAATAATGCTGTGCATAGTCCAATTCCGCTGGATGCCCCGGTAATCACAACTACTTGGTCGCTAAGATTCTTATGAACGGCCATTTATATAAATTACTCTTGATTGAGCTACCAGTTTAAAGAACAGTGATTAGTTAAACTAAACGGGTTTATCATGCACAGTATGTTCAATAGCTAATCCAACTAAGGTTGCAAACGCAAAAGTACCTAGCCAAAATATTGGGCTTTCCTTAAAACCTTTCACCGTATTGGTAGCTATTTCACCCGTATGGGGTGCAACCAGTTTTAGGCGCAATTTTGTCATTTCGGTACCCAACTCGCGCAATCGATTGATGCCTAGTAATTTTTCCGCTACAGGCAAGAGATTGGTTTCTTCATCTGCAACATGATGAATAGTATCTCTCATCAACTCCATTAAAGTAGAGTCAAAATCCGGATCTTGCGGGTTGCGGTTGCGTAGCTTCGCAATCAAAGATTTCAATTGGTTATGTTCCGGCACGCTTTTTAGTAAAGTATGGTCATTCGGAACCACTTCTTTCAATGCCGGATAAAAAATAGCTTCTTCTAACTGAGCATGAATTTCTAGCGCCAAACAAATGCTTTCTGCTAAAGCTTTTTTGGTATTTGCGCTTTTGTCTTGTGAATATTGATGAAACGTCGCTAACGCATGCGTATGGTCGAGACGAATCATATTGGTAATGGTTGGAGATAATCTGCGTAAAGAAAACATCTTAAATTCCTTTAGTTAATTGTCTTTTGATACTTTCCAAAGACGGTTGGCTGAAGTATGGAAACAGATTATTAATCCCATCAATGATTGTCAACGCGGCTTTACTGAATGTACTGTAAGAAATCATCTCAATGTTTGTCAGTTGTTTCGCACAACGTGAGTGACGTCTTTTTCTAGAATTTTTTGTTTGATTTTTCTTTTTATATATAGCCGCAATGAACATGTGCGTTAGCTAATAGACCGTTACTGGCAAAGAGTTCAACCTGAAACCTCTTTTAACTTAAAGGAAGGATTTATCATGAAAAAAGCTACTTTGGCACAAATTACTATTTTACTTTCACTGCATTCACATCTCTTAAATGTCTGCTTAGGGCCGAAAGCGACGGCTTCGAACTACCCAAAGTCCACTTACATTCAGATGTAAGTGTGATAGTTGGTCCCATTCTTTGCCTCTATTTCAGCCAGATCAGATTCATTTTCAAATCTTTGGTGCGAAAGTCAGCTTCAACTTTGCATCCTAATCTAGCTTGTATAGTTTTCGTAATTTGCTGACACATCAGCCGCAACTGCTACCTAGTTAAGTCATTTATAAAATTTTTTCGCAATGTTTATGTGAGTTAACGTACATACATGTAAAACTCTCTTTTCTAAAATTTATTAACTTTAATCCATGGCATTAGTTAGGAGAAAATAATGGCTCATCAACAAAATCAATCTTGTATCGACGCATGCAATGACTGTGCTGATCTTTGTGACCACTGTGCCAGCGCTTGCTTGAATGAAGGAAATGCAAATGAAATGGCACGTTGCATTGTTTTGGATATCAACTGCGCAGCGATCTGTAGATTAGCTGCTAGTTATATGGCAAGAGGAAGTGAGTTTGCCTTGGAACTCTGCCAAGTTTGCGCTACGGTTTGTGATGCTTGTGCGGAAGAATGTGCTAAACATTTGGCTGAACATTGTAAGGATTGTGCTGAAGCATGCCGCAAGTGTGCAGAGGAATGTCGTAGCATGGCATAGCTGAAGGAAAGTGCTATTTGTATTTTTGAAGAATATTGACTAAATGAGGCGTGAACTACTACTTAGGGCCGAAAGTGGGCATTCAACATTGACATAAGGACACGTTTTTGCGCGCCCTATTTTGATTAAATGGTTGCACGTGCTTGGGCCGGATCACCAGTGTACAGACTTCTATGGCATTCAATGCCATTTCTTTCAATTCTTAGGTATTAAATATCGTGACGACTTAACATCAGGTAAGAAGGAAGCTTTACTGGCATGACGTGTTACTCTCGCTTATCACTGCGAAAAGTGACATCATGCAACACATTGAAATATAAGGATTATTAGTATTATGGTGCCGACGGAGAGACTCGAACTCTCACGACTTTCGCCACTACCCCCTCAAGATAGCGTGTCTACCAATTCCACCACGACGGCAATTACCAAGGATTTACGTTAAAAAAACACAAGCCCTAAAATTTAATTTGGCACATCCTTAGCCGTGTTTGAGCCACTAGCGTTTGGTGTTGTTTGTGTTGCATCAGGTTTTGCTGTATTTGCATTGGTGGTTGATTGTGCTGGCATTTTAATCACACTGCTACCGCCTGCTGCACGATGACTCGCCAAATAAGCCAGTGTCAAACTAGTACAAAAGAAAATCACTACGCAAACGGCAGTTAGTTTACTTAAGATATTCGATGATCCACTCACACCAAATAAACTACCAGATGCGCCACTACCAAATGCCGCGCCCATGTCAGCACCTTTACCGTGTTGCAATAACACCAGGCCAATTACGCCTGCTGCTGCTAGTACATGAATGACTGTAATTAAATTTTCCATCGAACTAAATTCCAACTAAATTTTTGAAAGTGGCTCGCATTAAGACATGTTCGCCTGCAAACCAACTGTTTATTAAGATTTTGGTTGGCAACTTAAGTTGCCAATTCTGCCGCCATGCATATTTTTTCAAACGCTTGCGACTCTAGTGAGCATTTACCAATTAGCCCACCATCAATATTCGGCACAACGAATAATTGTACCGCATTTTGCGGGTTTACGCTTCCTCCATATAGGATTTTTAAGCTGCTGGCGGCGTCTTTATCCAGACTTTCAATCTTTTGGTGAATGAATTTATGCATGGCTTTTGCTTGTGTTGGCGAAGCTGCTAAGCCAGTGCCGATGGCCCAAATCGGCTCATACGAAATAATACTATCGGCAAAAATAGCTGCGCTGTGCAATTTAATAATCGTATCCAGCTGCTTGCCAACAACCAATTCCATCACGCCCGCTTCACGCTCAATTAACGTTTCACCCACGCATAAAATCGGCGTTAATCCAAATTGTTTCGCTTGAAGAAATTTTTGCGCAATGTTTTCATCGGATTCGCAATAAGCAGTCGCGCGCTCTGAGTGGCCAATAATCACATATTCGCAGCCAAAGTCTTTTAGCATCGCGGCGCTCACTTCACCAGTAAATGCGCCCTCTGCATTTTTGGCAACGTTTTGCGCGCCCCATGCGATATTGGTGTTTTGTAGCAAACTTTGCAGTTGCGCCAGATAAGGATAAGGCGCACAAACCACTACTTTTGTCTGCTTTAAATGAGAAAGCGATGCGACATAATCCGCCAGCAGCGTTTGATTCTGTTCAAGATTGCCATGCATTTTCCAATTGGCAACCACGATTTTTCTGGCTTGAGCTGGTTTTTTAGCGATTGGGGGTTCGGCGAGGTTTTTTACTGCGGATTGGCTCATTCTGATTTATTCACACAAGCGCCTTAAGAATTGCGCGAATTCTACGCGCGCATGCTTTAGTGGTCAACGTTAAGTTAACGCTTTTATTTAGCTCATAATGCTGAAATCTAAATGAATTACTGCATTTTTAATGCAATATTAGCGCATCAATATCAATTGAAATTTGCGCTTTTTATCTTGTTAACTTAGGTTGGTTTTTAACTTAAGCTTAGTTTGCGATTTATTTAAACCTAAATGTATACAGCGCATCCACCGCACTTTCAGTACCCGTTTCAGCTTGCAATGCCCAGCGCGGCGTAATATTGAAAGTTAGTCTAGCTACATCTAACAGCCCGCTTACGCTTTTTACATAACTTAAATAGAGTTGAGAAGACAAACGCTTGCCAAACGTCAGCGATGCCGTTTCAGCATCAGACCCTGTAAAACCAAATTCATCTAAGCCTGCAGCGCGCGCTAATTTGGTTTGCAACGGCATAGAATCGCCTTGCGACAATACCGCACCTGCTGCTAACGACAGCATGGCGAAATCGTTTTTTCCAGCCAAATCGGTACCATGTCCCAGCACTAGCCAAGATAATTTTTCCGTATCGGGTACATTCGGTTCTGATACCAATTTAATTCTGGGATCCAATCCGCTACCAGTGATTTCCACACCAGCATTCACATTTTGCACGTTATTAGATGTCGTTTGACTGAAATTGCTACCAGTGATTTCGCCAGTATTGTTCACTGTTTCGGCGTTAGTGGTAATTATTCTCTCACTATCGCTCACGCCATTACGCATGGCGCGAATATTCAAACCAGGATTATCTACTGGCCCGCTAAAACTGATAATGCCGCGTGTGATATTCAATATCTGGCCATACGCCATATAAGTACCTTTTTTAACCCGAATACTACCTTCCGCGTAAGGATGATATTGCGTTAAACCTAACAATGTTAATGCGCCTGTCAGTTGCGCATTCAAACCGCGTCCGTGCAATCTAAAATCATCACCTAAATCAATCCGCAAGCCACTTAACAATACTTTTAACGTTGGTTCGACAGTTTCAGTTTGCCCAATTATCACTACATCATCGGCCAATTTAGGAATGTCATCATCGGGTAGCGCCAACAAACCTTTTGCTACTTTAAAATCGCCCGAGATTGAAAATAGACCTTCCAGCAAAGTCGTTTTTCCTGTGCCATCCAATATCAATAATCGATCTGCGCCAGAAATAACCGTGAATTGTTCGGCTACCCAATCCAAAGTTATTTTAGGTTGTTTGTTTTCCATTTGCAGCGCACCTGTTGTGCGTAAATAACCCGTGCCGCCTTTAAATGCGGCTTGAGTGATACGCAATTCATCATTTTCAAACACCGCATCTAAAGTACCATCTGTGAGCGCAACACCTTGTGAAGGCAACAAAAATTGCAGATTTTTGCCGACTGCATTACCGCATAAATTAGGTTTTTGCACCGTGCCATCCGCATTGACGGTTAGGTTCAAACGGCCATCTAGACTAGCATCCGCCAATGATGCCGATACTGGCAGCCAAGCCAGCGTATTGAGTTGTGCATTGCCAACTATGGTCAACGGCGCATTCGCCATCAAGGCAAAACCCGATTCGACTTTTGTTGCCACCGTGCTTACTTTCGCATCAACACTGCCAAGCTGCTGACCTTTTAATTGCAGCACAATATCTATTTTATTATTCTGCATTTTTAGGTCGGCTAATACCGTTTGCAGGCCTAATGGTTTTGCAACGCCATTTGTATTCACCGTTAAATCGCCCGATTCAAGATTAAAAATCGCGCTGCCATTTACCGCATCAACTGCATTCACATCCCATTTTGCAGAGAAAACGGGGTTGCCTTCTAAGTGTGCTGGCAATTGAAATAAACTAGGCGGAATATCATCCAGCGCAAAATTGCTTAGATTGCCTTTGCTCACAAACCCTTTGCTGCCCGCATTCAGCACATCAATCACCGCGCGGCCTTTTGCTAACTGAATAATCGCATTTTCTAGTGCGATATCCTGGCTGGTTAAACGCAATTTTGCGGGCGCCTGCAAAGTAATTGGCGCGTCGCCTTTTAAGCTCAGTGTTTGAATAAGGCCTTGCCATTGCCCAGCATCCAAACCACCAACTAACGTGGTCTCAAATTGCAGTAGATTATTGGGATCCAGCGCTGACGCTTGCGATTCTGTTGCTTGCATTTTCAATTCATGTTGCGCACGCGTGCCTTGCAAAGCCAAGCTGGCATTTAAGGTTGGATTTTGCGCGACTTTCAAACCCGCCGCATTTAATTTCGCATCGACTTTACCTTGCGCGCCAGCCAATAACGTGACTTTTCCATCTAATTTATCAAGCTTGATGTTATTGGGTAGTTTTAATTTTTGCGCCGCCAAATCCACATTGAATGCCAAGTTATCGAACGCACCTGCAATCACGCCATTCACATGCGCCTCACCCGAAAATTGATTGCCTAATGTGGTTAAGTCAGGCAAATCTGCGCGAAATACTAGTGGATTATTTGCTAATTGATTGTTGGCCGACTGATTTTGTGTCGATGCGTTTTCTTGCGCAGAGCTATCCGCAGGTTGAGTATTTGGCAGCCCAAGATTGCCACTAGCCGTCAAACTGTTATTGGCAACGCTGGCTTTAAAATCGACGTCTTTTAGTTGATTATCAATATAAGTCATCTTGCCATCCATGATGAACGGTTGGCGCTGATTTTTTACTTGCAAATAACTATCTTTGGCCGATAACAAGATTTGCAATCCGCTGGAATTGGTTGCTGGTGACAGATTTCCTTGCACATTCAAATCAATATTGAATAAACCAACTGGATAATTGCCTAGATTTTCTGGATTAAAATCGTTTATCTGCGCATTTAGTTTTAGCGGATATTCACCAGTTAATCCAATCTCACCCAAAACTTGGATTCTCGCGGCATTTGCATTTTCAACATCAACTTGCGTCAAAGCTAACTGTTCATTCTGCAAAGCCAGATTCACTGCCGATTCAAATTTTAATTGCGTTAAATTGCCAGACAGATTCACCTTAATATCGTAAGGCATGGATGCGCCAGATTTTTCAACAGTATTTGTATTGAAAGCAGTTTGCTCAAGACTGGCTTTACTAGCTTTCTCAACATCTGCTTTTTCAACAAGAATTTCTTTAACACCTTGTTTGATACTCACCGCGCCAGCCAGCACAAATGGGTTAGTCGTGCCGACATTAAGCACCGATTCTACTTGCCCAAATGGCGTGCCAGCGCTCAATCTGGTCAACTGAATCGTCTTAGCGTCTGCCTCAATATCAAACTGCACATTATTCAAAACATGCTGTTCAGTCGGCGTAATAATCACCAGTTCCACCACTTCCGCTTGCTGCACTTTGATGGGAAATGGCAATTTAATCTGCTCTGGCAATGCAGAATCACCCGCTTTTTTCGCCGCAGAACGCATGGTAATCACTAAACGACGCGCGCGCAGTTTGTCTACAGAAAGCTTGTTATCCAAAGGAAAAATCTGCCAGCGCGATTCTAACTTTTCTAGTTTGATATGAATATTGTCTAAATCGTAATCCAGCGTATCCAGATTAGACGTGCCGCTAATAATCATTTCGCCCTGCACAGGCGCAAACAACAGCAGGAAAAATGCCATCAAAATAAGTGTTAAGTAGTGGCGCAATTTCCTGGATTGAGCTGTATATGTGGTGATGAGTGCCATGATTAAAATGCAACGCCTAGGTTAAAGTGCAGGCGAAAATCTTTGGTCGCTTCACCATAAGCGATATCCGCACCGATCGCACCAATCGGGCTTTTCCAGCGTGCGCCCAAACCGTAACCGTACACTGGCTCTAATTCTTGAATCGTATTCGCCGCGTTACCTGCATCCACAAAAAGCGCAACGCCCCATTGTTTGGTTAACCATTGAATCACTTCCACACTGCCCGTTACTAAATAACGCCCGCCCACAATCGCATCGCCCTCTGACACGCCTAAGCTTTCATACGCATAACCACGTACCGATTGATCGCCACCTGCGCGGAATAAAAACGCTGCTGGCGCACTATTTTTGCCACTGATTGCGCCCACTTCTGCGCGCGCGATAATTTGTGTCGATTCAGTAATAGGATAATAACCCTGTGCTCTTAAATGCGTTTGCACAAAACGGCCTTCAGAAAGTTGCTCAAGCGGGGCAACGGCAAATTGCGCGTTAAATAGATATCCACGTGTTGGATTGCGATCATTATCCGTGCGCCGTAATGTGATGCCATAAGAAACAGTCGCCACTTTTCTGGTCGTGGTGTCTGCGCCGTCAATCTCCTGTCGCTCAATCAAATAGCCAGTGCCAATCGTCTGTTCCGTTCTGCGCGGCCCCCAACTACGATTAACGCCAGCTTGGCCTGAAGTAGTGATTTGCCCTTCAATCACTCTGCGATCTAAACCAGCATTGATGCTATCGCGATAACCTTTGCTATCGGTTGGCAAACGAATCAAACTGGTTAACGATTGCGCGCGCTGTTCTGGTTTTAAGCTGCTGGTTAAGCGCCAGCCGCGGTCAAAAAGATTCAAATCATCATAAGTTAATTGCGCGCGTGCGCCAGTGTTGGTACTGAAACCTGCGCCCATGCCCACTTTCACCGTTTGATTTTCTTGCACGACAACTTTTACAGGCGCAACATCCGAATCCGCAGAAGTGGTATTTGCCGTCACTTCTACGCTACGAAAATAACCGCTTTCTTCTAATCGCGCTTGAAAAAGCTGTAGCCTAGATTGGCTGTAAGTACGGTCGGATCTGATCGGATTCAAATTCTCAATAATGCTAGGCGGATAACGCTCTAAGCCTTCGATTTGCAACGCGCCGAATTGCACGCTTTGCCCACTATCCACTTCCACATGCAAAACCACTGTATTGGCATCTGGATTCACTTCTGCTTTACTGGTTTTAATCGTTGCGTTGGGATACTGCCTGACCAGCAAACTAATCAACAAACGTCTTTTTGCCTGATTCCAATCTTCCTGCTTAAATTGCGCGCCAGTCTGTAATAGCCAATCTTGCTTTAATTTTTCAATAGTCATCGATTGTCTGGTGGCTTCTGTCGGTTGCTGCAAAATGCCGCCGCTGAACACTAAATCAACCGTGCTCACCAACATCGGCTTGCCCGGATTAATTAAAAAGCGCGCTTGCACCATGTTGCCAACTCTCTCAATCGTTGGCTCAATCTCTGGTGAAAAATAACCTTCTGTCGCGAGTAAATCTGCGATGGCTTTGGGGGTTAACTGGTAGATGCGTTGCCATTCTATTGGCGACATCAGCGGATTGTCACGCCATTTGATGATCTCGAGATGCTGATTCATTAGATCGGTCAGCACATCTTTTTCTGCTTTTGCAACGCTGTCGGGCGTGAATGTAATCTCTACTTGGTAACTTGATTGGTTGGTGTTTTTAGTATTGGCATTAGCAGTAGCATCAGGATTAATAGTTTCAGCGGCTTGCAAGCTAAAACCGCAACAAAACATAACCATAGTTAATACAAATTGCGGAACAGCTAAAACACGTTTTTTTGAAGATGCCAGCAAAAACAATTCCCTATCTAACAACTACAAAAATACCGCAAAAAAACATCATTAATCCGCCCTGTTTGATGCGTCTTTGCTAATTAGTTCAAACCATTTATCGATTCAATATGGATTAAATCAATATGCTTTACCTGTAATTGCACGGTTTGCAGACCTTTGTATTCATTTATATCTAACGCGTACACTGCTGAAATACTTTCTGGCAGCGCATCATGATGATTAAAATAAATCGCATCGAAGCGTTTTTGGTCTTTTTCCAGCAATAACTTTAAGTGCTTTTCACCCACAATGCGTTGGTTAATGACTTTAAAAGCATCAAAAAATAAGGGCTGATTAAAACCTTGTCCCCACACTTGTTTGGATAATAATTGCGCAGTAGCCAAATTCATTTCATTGCCTTGCAAGCCACCATCGGTTTCAATCGCAGCTTGCAGATCTGCTTCTGTTAATAGCTCACGCACCACTGTTTCGAAGGCTTTTTCAAAAACTTCAAAATCCGTTTGTTTGATACTTAAACCAGCCGCCATCGCATGGCCGCCAAATTTAATAATCAAATCTGGCTGGCGTTTGGTGATTAAATCCAGCGCATCACGTAAATGCAAACTAGCAATCGAGCGGCCAGAACCTTTTAGCAATCCATCGCCCGCATCTGCAAACACAATCGCCGGGCGATGATATCGCTCTTTTAAACGCGAAGCCAAAATGCCAATCACTCCCTGATGCCAATCGACATTAAACAGGCTTACGCTAAATTGCTGGCTGACATCAATCGCATCCAAAGTCGTTAATGCGCTATCTTGCATATCGGCTTCAATATTACGGCGTTCCATATTCAGCGCCTGCAAAGTCTCAGCTTTTTGCATCGCGTCATCGGCATTTTCTGCCAACAAACAAGCAATGCCCAAACTCATATCATCTAATCTGCCAGCCGCATTCAATCTTGGCCCGACGTAAAAACCCAGATCTTGCGCCGTGACTTTTTCGGCTGATCGACCCGCGATTTGCAATAAGGCGGTGATGCCAGCACTACAAGCACCTGCGCGGATTCTGCGTAAACCTTGCTCAACTAGAATACGATTATTCGCATCTAATTTAACTAGATCGGCCACTGTGCCTAACGCGACCAAATCCAGCAATTCGGTTAGATTCGGCTCTGTTTTATTTGCAAAAGCACCGCGCGTTCTTAATTCGGCACGTAAAGCCAGTAGCACATAAAACATCACGCCCACGCCAGCTAAATTCTTGCTGGTGAAATCGCAGCCATGCTGATTCGGATTGACGATACAAGCCGCTGCTGGCGTAATGTCGCCGGGCAGATGATGATCGGTAATCAGCACTTGCATACCTAATTGATTGGCGGTTAAAACACCATCTACACTTGCAATGCCGTTATCTACCGTGACCAATATATCTGGGCGGTGTGTTTGCGCATAAGCAAGTTGCACGATTTCAGGTGTTAAGCCATAGCCGTATTCAAAACGGTTGGGCACTAAAAAATCTATTTGTGCGGTTGATTCCAGTATTTGACAAAATTGACGTAAACCCTTTACCGCCACAGCGGTGGCTGTTGCGCCATCGGCATCGTAATCGCCAATCACCAGAATTTTTTTATCGCTGATAATCGCATCGGCTAAATGCTTGGCCATTTGCGTATTATTGGTTAATTGATCTGGCGGAATAATCAGACTTAACGATGTTTCCAGTTCATTTTTATGGGTCACGCCACGCGCGGCGAATAGCCTTGCCAATAAAGGATTGGTGCCAAATTCAGCTAACGCATCGACGACTAAAGCGTTAAATTGGCGCGCTTTAATTTGCATGGATTTGCCCGCCGCCGTAACACCAAATACTGTTTACTATCGTCATTTTTTTTTGCTCGCGTGCGCTGTTAACTGGATGCGCAAAAAGTAACATTTGCACTTCATTCTGAAAACTCGCCCACGCCATTGCGCCTTCGCCTTTCGGCACAAACGGCGTGATATTTTTGTTGATAGCTAATTGCGGATGCGTGGTTTCGATGTGTGGATTGTGTTCTAAACGTAGAAACCAACTATTCTCATGCCAAAAAAACTGCCGATTATCACTAGCAAAATGCGCATTTAAATCGGCTGTCAGCGCATCGATTTCATGCTGTTCCAGCGTTAATGGCACAGGCTCTGCCAAACTAAAATTATCGCGTTGCAACACGAGATGCACGGGCGCGGCGTATAACCAATAAGTGTTTCCAGCATCGTTGCCCGCTTGTTGCCAGGCAATCGCGGCATTGAGAAGTTTAGGTTGAAACAGTTTTTTGATGAAATCGAGCATGGCGTGATTTTAACACTGAAGTATTTCAAACCCTTCATTAATACCTTGTTCGATTTTGAATAGTTAACCTTTAATTCACAGGCAAGTTTTAATACATCTTTTTAAAAAACTTACTTATCAACCCAATAAAAAAGCCGCAACCAATGTAAGTTGGCGCGGCTTTAATTACCATTAAATTACTTCACTATATGAACATGCTTGCTGGAAACTACCAATAACTACGGTCTTTATTTTTACGATGTCCATTTCCGCGACCTCTTTTACCATCATC